>OCAS01001282.1_pt1 | contig 13316 bp, 9 predicted proteins | sample 1550751 | NCBI WGS metagenome assembly OCAS01 (sample SAMEA2580301, study PRJEB22360) | human gut metagenome | biome: human gut; feature: human-associated habitat; material: faeces | place: Denmark | collected 2008/2010
ATGCGCTGCGGGATGCCCCGGCAGATACGGTGCTGGGCGCGGTGCATCGGGAGGTCCGGCAGAGTGAGGCGGACAATGTGGGAGTGGAGAGCGCCCATAAGACGGAGGAGGCGGCAGAGAGCGCCGGGCGTCTGGTCCGGGCTGGGTATCGCTCCCAAAAGCTGCGCCCCTACCGCAAGGCGGCTGCGGCAGAGCGGAAGCTGGAAAAGGCGAACGTCAATGCCCTATATCAAAAGAGCCTGGAAGAGAACCCCGGCCTTTCTAGTAATCCGCTGTCTCGTTGGCAGCAGAAGCAGGCCATCAAGCGGCAGTATGCCGCCGCCCGCCGCGCCGGTCAGACCGCCGCCACCGTTGGGCAGACTACCGCGCACACGGCCCAGTCTACAAAGAAGGCGGCGAAAAAGAGCCGTCAGGCGGCAGACTTTGCGCGGAGGCACAAAAAGGGCCTTCTGATTGCTGCGGGCCTGTTTCTGGTAGTCGCGTTCTTCCTCAACTGCATGTCCTCCTGTTCCGTGCTGGTGCAGGGCGGCATGTCTGGCATCGCCAGCACCACCTATCCCTCTACCGACGAGGCCATGCTGGGCGCGGAGGCCGCCTATGCTGGGATGGAGGCGGAGCTGCAAAACTACCTGGACACCTACGAGAGTACCCATTCCTACGACGAATACCACTTCGACCTGGACGAGATCGGGCATGACCCCTATGTGCTCATTTCTATCCTCACCGCCTATCATCAGGGAGAGTGGACGCTGGACGAGGTACAAGTGACGCTGGATATGCTCTTTGAGAAGCAGTATATCCTTACCGAGCGTGTCGTGGTGGAGACCCGGCATGATAGCGAGGGGGACCCCTACTCCTGGTACATCTGCTATGTAACGCTGGAAAATACCGACCTGTCCCACCTGCCGGTCTACATCATGGGCGAGGACCAGCTTTCCATGTATGCCGTCTATATGGCGACCCTGGGCAACCGCCCGGACCTGTTCCCGCAGAGCCAGTACCCCAACGCCTCCCAAAAGGAGGACTATCTGGACTACGACGTGCCCCCGGAGGCATTGGAGGACGAGCAGTTTGCCGCCATGCTGGAGGAGGCGGAGAAATACCTGGGCTACCCCTATGTTTGGGGTGGGTCCAGCCCCTCCACCTCCTTTGACTGCTCCGGCTACGTGTCCTGGGTGCTCAATCACAGCGGCTGGGATGTGGGGCGGCTGGGGGCGCAGGGCCTGTGCAACATCTGCACCCCCGTCACCGCCGCCAATGCCAAGCCGGGCGATCTGGTGTTCTTCAAAGGGACCTATGATACGCCGGGGGTCTCTCACTGTGGCATCTATGTGGGGAATGGCATGATGATCCACTGTGGGTCCCCAATCTCTTACGCAAACCTGAATACAAGCTACTGGCAGGAGCACCTATATTGCTATGGCCGCCTGCCCTGAGAGGAGTGTTTTCATTGAACCCGAAAATCACAAAACTGCTGGCGGAGCGGGAGAAAAACAGCGAGAAGATCGCCAAGCTCAACGCCCGCAACGACGAGATCGACAAACAGGTGACGGAGCTGGAGAACCTGGATATTGTGGGCATTGTCCGGCGCATGGGCGTGACGCCGGACGAGCTGGCCGCGCTCATGCAGGCGGCCCGTCCGTCCGGGCCGCAGTCTGCCGACCCTGCGGAAAAGGAGGAGGCAAACTATGAGGAAACTTAAAACTCGTCTGTTCACCGGCCTGTTGGCCGTGATGCTGTGCTGCACCGCCTTGACCCCTGCCGCTTTCGCCTACGCCGAGGACCCGGAGGAAGGAACTTCGGAGAAACCCGTCACCGGGGGCGTGGAGCCGGAACCCCTGACCCCGGAGGGCAACCTAACCATCGTGGACGACATTGAGGGTGACGCTGCCGGGGATAAGCAGTTTATCACCGTCCAGACCAAGAGCGGCAATACCTTTTATATTATTGTGGACCGGGCGGCGGACGGTGAGAACACCGTCTATTTCCTGAACGCCGTAGACGAGGCCGACCTGATGGCGCTCATGGAGGACGGGGAACCCGCCGCATGTTCCTGCATGGAGAAGTGCGCGGCTGGGGCAGTCAACACCGCCTGCCCGGTGTGTGCGGTCAACATGACCGAGTGCGCGGGAAAGGAGGCGGAGCCGGAACCCACCCCGGAACCGGAGGAAACGCCGGAGCCGGAGAAAGGGGTAGGCGGCCTGAACCCCGCCGTGCTGCTGGCTGTCCTGGTCCTGCTGGGCGGCGGTGGGGCGCTGGCCTACTTCAAGCTGGTCAAGGGCAAACAGGCCAGCACCAGGGGCAGCGCCGATCTGGATGATTATGACTACGGCGAGGGCGAGGAGGACGCCGATGCGGAGCCGGACGAGCCGGAGACGGAGGACGAGGAACTGTGAGATGCTTCACTGACAGCCCCTATGAACGGACGATGATGCCGGCCACACGTAGGCCGCGTCCATCCCGCCCTGCTCCTGCCCCAAAGGGCACCCCTGCCACGGCTGCAAGCGTTTTGGGGAGGGCTGCGTCCTGCCCTGTCACCGGGGCGTCATGCAGCTTTATCCAGCAAAAGTATGAAAAGAGACGGCCCGCCAAGCGGCAGGCCGTCCTTCATACCCTGATTCATATTGCGTTCTCGAAAATTGTGATCCCCGTGGCGTGAATTTCCCAGTCCAATGGGGAGCCGCGTTCAATATGGGTCACGTCAAACACATCTACCGGCCTTTCAGTGACTTGCCGGATCGCCTCCATAAGCCCCACGAACTTCATGCCGCGCAGGTGGCTGTCTACCAGAAGGTCTATATCACTTTCCTGTGTGGCTGTCCCCTGAGCGATGGAACCGAACAGGACAGCACGGGAGACCCCATATTGCTCAAAGACCGGCGCAAGGGCAACTTGCGCATCACGAACCGTCCAGATCATGTTCAGAAATAGGAGGTCCGAAACAGCTTGGGGTAATCTGTCGCGCCGTGGGCAATATGGTACACGACCACCGTATCGCCCAGGAGACGGTAGATCACCAGATATTTACCCGCCAGGATATAGCGATACCCTCCGACACGCAACTGCTCATCCCGGACCGGCGGGCCGGAGAGCGGAAAACGCGTCAACTGCTCCATGGCATCGTAGATTTTATCGGTGATTTCTTGAGCGGACCGGGGGCCGGAGAGGGCCATGTGGACACGCGCAATTTCCTCTAGTTCTGCCTGGGCGGGCGCTAAAATATCCAGCTTACAGATCCTGTCCATAGATGGCCTCCAGACGCTTCCGGGATTCCTCGATGGAATAGACCGGCTGGCCGGACAACCGCGCCTGCTCCGCCGCCTCTATCTTTGCCCGCAGCTTCAAAACTTCTTCCCGGCGCTCATAGGCGTCAATGCTCATAATGACCAGATCGCCCTCGCCATTCTTTGTAATGTAGATGGGCGCATCCTCCGTGTGGGCCAAGTCGGAGATGGAGCCGTAATCATTCCGCAGAGCGGTGGATGGCTTGATAATCATAGCAAAACCTCCAATTATATTTTCTTGATAGTATTCTATCATTATTATACAGGCCGTGCAAGCGTTTTATGCTGCTTGAAAAAGGAGTGAGACAAACTTGTATCAGTTGGTAATTGCGGAAAAGCCCTCGGTAGCCCAAAGTCTGGCCGCCGTGCTGGGGGCTGGACAGCGCCGGGAGGGGTATCTGGAAGGAAACGGCTGGCTGGTGAGCTGGTGTGTGGGGCATTTGGCGGAGCTGGCGGACGCCGCCGCGTATAACCCGGCCTACGCCAAGTGGCGGAAGGAGGACCTGCCCATCCTGCCGGAGAGCTGGCGGTTTACCATCGCCAAGGACAAGCGGGACCAGTTTGACGTACTGCGGACCCTCCTTCGGCGGGAGGACGTGTCCGAGGTGGTCAATGCCTGCGACGCGGGCCGCGAGGGGGAGCTGATTTTCCGCACGGTCTATGCCCTGGCAGGCTGCTCCAAGCCCATCTCCCGGCTGTGGATTTCCTCCATGGAGGACGAGGCCATTCGGGAGGGCTTTGCCCATCTGCGCCCCGGACGGGAGTATGACGGGCTGCATCAGGCCGCCCTCTGCCGGTCCAAGGCGGACTGGCTGGTGGGCATCAACGCCACCCGGCTGTTCTCCCTGCTCTATGGCTGCACTCTGAACATTGGCCGCGTGGTCTCCCCCACGCTGGCGCTGGTGGTCCAGCGGGAGGCGGAGATCGCCACGTTCCAGCCGGAGCCGTTCTACATGGTGGAGCTGGACTGTGACGGTCTCTCCCTGGCCGGGGACCGGAAGGCCAGCAAGAAAGAGGCGCAGGAGGCCGCCGCCCGGTGCCAGGGCAGCGCCGCCGTGGTCCAGTCTGTGGAGCGGTGGGAGAAAACGGAGAAGCCACCCGCCCTTTTTGATCTGACCACCCTCCAGCGGGAGGCCAACCGCACCCTGGGCTACACCGCCCAACAGACGCTGGACTACCTGCAAGCCCTCTATGACAAGAAGCTCTCTACTTACCCCCGGACGGACAGCCGGTATCTGACGGACGATATGGAGGCGGGCGTCCCGGCACTGGTCGAGGCGGCTGCCTCCATTTGCGGTGTGACCGCGCCGGAGACGGTGCTGGCCGGACAGGTCTGCGACAGCGCCAGGGTCAGCGACCACCATGCCGTGGTGCCCACGGCCAGCGCGGGCAAGGCGGATCTGGAGGCCCTGCCCATTGGGGAACGGGAGATACTGCGGCTAGTGTCTTTGGGCCTGCTCCGGGCCGTCTGCCCGCCCTGCCGCTCTGCGGAGACCTGCATCACGGCGGTATGCGGCGGAGACCCCTATACCGTCAAGTGGAGGTCGGTTCTGTCCCCCGGCTGGAAGGTATACGCGCAGACGGCAGACGCGGAGGCTGGGAGCGGGCCGGATGGACTGACGGAAGGGCAGACGCTGCCGGTGGCCGCCGCCCAGGTCAAGTCCGGCAAGACCACGCCGCCCAAGCACCACACCGAGGACTCCCTGCTCTCCGCCATGGAGATGGCGGGCAAGGAGGATATGCCGGAAGATGCCGAGAGGCAGGGCATTGGCACACCGGCCACCCGCGCCGCTATTCTGGAAAAACTGGTGTCCGCTGGTTTTGTGGAGCGGAAAAGGGCAAAGAAAACCGTCTCTCTCCTGCCCACCCCCCTGGGCACGGCGCTCATCACGGTGCTGCCGGAGCAGTTACAGTCTCCCACGCTGACCGCCGAGTGGGAGCACCGGCTGAAAGAGGTAGAGCGCGGGACACTGGCCCCCGGCGATTTCATGGACGAGATCGCCGCCATGCTGCGGGAACTGGTGGAGACCTGCCGCCCGGTAGAGGGCAGCGCGGTTCTGTTCCCCTCCACCCACGGTGCGGCGGGACCGTCACCGAGGGCAGGCAGGGCTTTTTCTGTGAAAACCGGGCCTGCGGTTTCGCCATCTGGAAAAACAGCAAGTGGTGGGAAAACAAAAAGAAAACGCCCACTAAGGCTATTGTCGCCGCGCTGCTGAAGGACGGACGCACCCAGATCTCCGGTCTGTGGTCGGAAAAGACCGGCAAGACCTATACGGCCACGGTGGCACTCACGGACGACGGGACGCGGGCCAGCTTCCGGCTGGAGTTCAGCCATGAATGACCCGCCCCGTATGACCGATGCCCAGCTTCGCCGGGCCAGACGGCTGATCCGGTCCCTGTGCGCCAACTGCAACGGCGGCAACTGCCTTCTGCTGGACGATGGGTATGAGCCGTGCCCCTGCCCACAGATGCTCACCTGCTCCGTACTCTGCCGGTACTTCCGCGCCGCCGTCCTGCCCGCAGACCGGGAGCTGCAAGCGGAGATTATGGCAGACAGCCGGAGGCGGTGCCGGGAGTGCAGGCGGCCCTTTGTCCCCAAGGCGAAAAATACCCTATACTGCCCGGAGTGCGCCGCACGAAGGACCCGCCGCAGCAAGCGCGAGTGGGCGGCCCGGAACAAGGGCAGACCTTAGAAAAAGCGGCCGCTGAAAAGGCCGGATTTCCGGGGCTTTTCAGCGGTAAAACCGGAGCGGGAAACCACTTTCCCAGGCAGCCCACAAAACGCATTTACTTTTTCTATTTTTCAATCCAAACCACCCCCGCACGGGACGGTGTTTCCCGTCCTGTGCGGGGGCATTTTTTATGTGCAGAAAGGAGCGCCTTATGGCAAAGAAAAGCTATCCCAGCCGCGAGGAACGTATGAAGGACCTGAACCAGCGGCTGGAGCAGGGCATCCGGGACGTGTTTGAAAGCGAGCGGTTTCGGGATTACCTCGCCGTCATGTCCCGGTTTCACACCTATTCCGCCCGCAACGTCCTTCTCATCCACATGCAGCGGCCCAACGCCACCCGTGTAGCCAGCGCCAAGCGGTGGAAGGAACAGTTTGAGCGGTTCATCAACAAGGGGGAAAAGGCCATTTATATCATGGCTCCTATTCCCATCGTCAAAACGGTGGAGCGGCAGAAGCTGGACCCGGACACCAAAGCGCCGGTGCTGGACGAGGACGGTCAGGTTATCACAGAGAAACGGGAGGTGCAGGTGCCACGGTTCCGCCCGGTGCCGGTGTTCGACGTGTCTCAGACCAACGGCAAGCCCCTCCCACAGCTGGCCCAGGACCTGACCGGCGATGTAGAGCAGTACGAGGCGTTTATGGAGGCCCTGCGCCGGACCGCGCCGGTGCCTATGGAGATCAAGCCCATGGCGGAGAACCTGGACGGCTATTTCAGTCTGGACGAGCAGAGCATTTCCATCCGGGCGGGTATGAGCGAGGTCCAGACGGTATGCGCCGCTGTCCATGAGATCACCCACTCCATCCTCCATAATCAGAGGGGTGTGCGTGAGGACAAGGCGGTGCGGACCGCCCAGGAGCTGGAGGCGGAGAGCGTGTCCTATGTGGTCTGCCAGTATTGCGGCGTTGAGACCGGGGCCAACAGCTTCGGCTACCTTGCGTCCTGGAGCAAGGACAAGGAACTGTCCGAGCTGCGCGCCTGTCTGGCGACCATCAATAAGACAGCCAATCAGCTCATCGGTGAGATTGACCGCCACTTCGCCGAGGTCTGCAAGGAGCGCGGCATTGAGCTGGAACAGGAAAATGCGCCGAAAATTTCGGCGAATTTCGAGGGGCTGGACACGCCGGAACAGTTTGCCGCCGCCCTCTACGATTACATGGCGGAGCTGGAAGCCGCCGGGATGCTGCAACACCCCTATTCGCTGGACCCCAGGGAGCAGGCGATTGTGGAGATCATGGAGGAGCTGCGGGCGGGCCATTTTGCCGACATCCGTAATACGCTGGACCGTGTAGGAGAGCAGACAGGATTGCCCACCGCTGTGGCAATGCTGGATCGGCTGGAGAAATTGAGCGACATCCGGGACCAGGGCCTGACCTTCCGCTTGGAGGCTAACCCCAACGCCACCTCCTATCAGGACCAGGGCTATCTCCAGGCCGGCGAATGGAACGGCGACAGTTACATTCCCCGCGAGGTGATTTATGTCGGTCCAACAGACCGATGCCGGGAGCTGCTGTATCAGTTGGAGGCGGGAGACATGACCGCCCGGCAGGTGCGGGCACTGGACCAGACGGATTCCAAAGAGCTGGAGGCCCTGTATCTGCTGGACGACGCCGCTTATCTCCATATCCAGCTTCGGGACGAGGGCTACGACTACACCCTCTACGACAAGGAGACCATGCGGCTGCGGGACGGCGGCGTAATCGACGCGGAGGACGTGGCGCTCTCTCCCATCAAGCACCCCCTGGCCGCCGTGCGGGAGGAAGTGTTCGACACCATGGGAGAGAGGCCGGAGAAGGTGGAGGCGGTTCCCTTGGAGCTGGTGGAAAAGTTGCAGGAGGCCCAACTGGAACCGCCTGCGGTTTCCAGCCGCGAAAAGCTGATCGAGCACTTTGCCGCCGAGGACGCGGTGCTGTTTGATACGGAGCTGGACACCTACCCCATGCCGGACCCCTCCATGAGCATGGAACATCTGACCGAAGCCGGTTATACGGAGAATGACCTGCTTCCGCTCTCCCTGGATACGGCGGAGCTTATGTATGGCAGCGATTTCACCGTCTATCTCATCCGCCCCGGCGAGAACCCGGAGATGGTCTTTGACGAGACGGACTTTGATAACCACGACGGCCTCTTTGCCGTTCCCCGCGAGGAATGGGAGGCCAGCCCGGATTTTGACGATGCCATCCAGAACCGTCTCCGTGAGGAGGAACAGCAGAGGCGGGAGGCGGCCTTTCTGGACCACCAGGGGGATTGCTTCGCCCTCTATCAGCTTCACCGTGGGCCGGAGCTGAGGGACCTGCGCGATATCTCTCTGGAGCGCCTTCGGGCGGAGGGCGCGTCCCCCCGGAAGGGCAACTATGATCTGGTCTACACCGCCCCGCTCACCGGCCAGGGTGACACCCTTCAGCAGCTCGATCAGCTTTGGCATCGCTTCAAAGAGGACCACCCGGCGGACTACCACAGCCCCAGCATGAGCATCAGCGACATCGTGGTGCTCAAGCAGGGCGGCGTGTTATCCTGCCACTATGTAGACCAGTACGCCTTTTCCGAGCTGCCCGGCTTTTTCTCCGGGCGCAACCCCCTCCGGGCCGCCGAGGACAGCCTGGAGCAGAACGACAACCAGCTCGACGGCATCCTCAACAACACTCCCAGCGTGGCCGAGCTGGAGGCCCAGGTCAAGGCCGGTCAGCAGGTTTCCCTTGTAGACCTTGCGCAAGCGGTCCATAAGGAGCAGACGGAAAAGAAAAAATCTGTGGTGGCACAGCTTAGAACTGCACCACCAGCACAGGAGCAGAGGAAAAAACAGCGGAAAAAAGCACAGAAAGGGAGCGATAACCATGAAGCACTTTACCTATGAGGAAATGGAACTGATGAGCATTTACGACCCCGGCACCAGGGAGGGCCTGATTGCCAACCTGGAGGAGATGCGGGGATACCTGGAGCCGGACGAGACGGAGCTGCGGGAGCTGACGGACAGCGCGCTGGAAAAGCTGCGGGAACTGAGCGACGCGGACTATGAGCAGTTGGAACTTATCCCGGACTTTATGGACTGACCGGCAGGGGGCGGCGCACAGCCGTCCCCTGTGCTATTTACCATCCGAAGGGAGGTTTTGAGCATGGCAAACAGAGCACAGTTTTATGAGCAGATGGCGGCCAGGACCGCCGAGCAGATCACCGGAAGCTATCAGGAGTGGACGGCTTTTCTCGCCACCGCCGCCCGCCTCTATAAATACCCCTACCATGAGCAGCTTATGATCTATGCCCAGCGCCCGGAGGCCACGGCCTGCGCGGAGTATGACTTTTGGAACAAACGGATGCGCCGGTATGTCCGGCGCGGGTCCAGGGGCATCGCCCTGGTGGATAGCAGCGGCGAAAAGCCCAGCCTGCGCTATGTGTTCGACGTGGCGGACACAGGCGGCGGAGACAATGCACGCCGCCCCTATCTCTGGCAGTTACAGGACGAGCACATGGACACGGTACTGCGGGCTTTGGAGGCCCGCTATGAGGTTTCCGGCGCGAACGGTTTGGAATATCAGCTGGAGCTTGTAGCGGATCGGCTGGCAAAGGACTATTGGGAGGACCACCAACGGGATATTCTCGGCATCATTGAAGATTCGTTTCTGGAGGAATATGATGATTACAACGTAGGGGCGTCGTTCCGAAGCGCCGCCTCCACCAGCATCACCTATACGCTGATGGCCCGCTGCGGGCTGGACCCGGAGCAGTATTTCGGGCATGAGGACTTTCTGAGCGTCTTTGACTGGAATACCCCCGCCGCCGTCTCCGCCCTGGGCACGGCGGTCAGCGAGGTCAGCGAACAGGTGCTGCGCCACATTGAAGTCACCATCAAACGCTATGAGCGGGAGAAAATCACGGAAAGGAGCCAGAACCATGGAGAACGAGCTGACTTACACACAGAACGGGGACTATCTGATCCCGGACCTGAAGCTGACGGAGGAGCCGGAGGCGGCACCGCTGGGCAAGTACGGGAGGATGCGCAGGCAGCATCTGAAGGAGCACCGGCCCATCCTGTTTCAGAAGCTGGTGCTGGAGGGGAAGCTGTACCCGCACCTGCGGGAGATCGACGAGACGGCCCACCGGCGTCTGTCCGAGATGATGCCGCAGATGGCGAAGGAGGCGGGCGTGACGGAGGCGTTGAAAGCAGCAGACCCAATGAAGTGGGCGGGCCTGATGAACACCCTGAAAGCGCAGGCGGAGGAGATCATCCTGAACGAGCTGGTATTCAGCTAACCGGACAGGAACAACAACTGACCCTGTTCCCCTCGGAACAGGAACAGCGGCAGTCTATCGCGGAAGCGGAGAGCGTGGAAACGCCCTCCGCTTTTTCCATCTCCGACGCGGAGTGGGACGCGGAGCTGCGCCGGGGGTCCGGCAATCTGGACGGCAAGCTGCGGATTTACGCCCTGTTCCTGGGGATGCCGGACACAAAGGCCGCCGTAGCCTTTTTGAAGCAGGAATACGGGTCCTTTTACTCCCACAGCCAAACCTATCAGGACGGAAGCCACGGGACGGTGATCTATACCACGAAAGACATCGAGTTCAGGCGTTACCAGCCCGGCGGGTCCATACACATCCCATGGAGCCGGGCGGCGGCACGGCTGAAGGAGCTGGCATCCGCTCAGGACTATTTCACTCCGGTGGAAAAAGGCCGCTGGGACGCTATCGTGCGGGGCTTTCAGCAGCGCGGGGAACCGCTGCCGCCCCCGGTGCCCCGCGCCCCCTATCCGCCTCCCATGCAGCCGGAGCAGCTTACCTTGGACGCACTCATCACGCAGCCCGCCGCTGAGACCGTCAGCCCGCCGCCTGCCTCCCTGCCGCCCTTCCACGAAAAGTATCTCCCGGAAATTCTGCGCCATGAAGATGGGAGCGCCACCTGGGAGGCCCTGACCAAGTTCTTTGCCGACCACCCGGAGGAACATCTGCGGGTCAGCTATCTGCGCCTGCGGTTTGGCGAGGTCCTGCATCAGTACCCGGCCAGCGATGGGACCACCATCGGTTTTCGTGGTTTCCCGGACCAGTTCCATGTGTGGGAGGGCAATTATCTCAACCCTACCGCTATTACCCGCCTGACCTGGGGGGAGGTCTGCCTGTTGGCGGAAAAGGAGATCGCACGGGACAAGGAGCAGGCCATTCCCGCTCATGAGGCCGAAGCCGGTGCGGACGAGGCAAGGACGCCTGACAGCCCGGAGGTCCCGCACCAGCCGGAAATCCCTACCACGGACCGCCATGGGGCGCTGACCCAGGCGGACATTGACGCGGCCCTGCGGGACTGGAACGGGGACATGGAGAGCAAGCGGGCCGTGGTCCGCTACATGAAGGAGCATGGGCGGGAAAAAGACACCGCCGCATGGCTGCAACAGGAGTATGGCGACAGCCTGCCCGCGTTCCCGGTCACGGCGGACGGCGCTGCGGGCGATGTGCCGTGGCCCAAGGTCCAGCGCCGGATCGCCCAGCTCATTCAGCGGGACGAGTTCTTCACCGAGCAAGAACAGGACAACTTTGAAAATATTGACCCGGTGGAGATACGGGAGCGGCTGGCCGAGCGCGGCATTGTGGACGGCAAGGTAGTGGACCCGGAAAAACTGGGCAGCGACCCCTTTATTCGTCAGGTCATGGCTGATGTGGAGCGGGCCACTGGTACAGATGCGTTGGAGACCTATACCACCAAGGGCGGCCATACCTACCGGCCAGGGGACGCTTTAGACAGTCACACGGATGAAAACGATTCGGTCATTCGTTTGGTGATCGACCATGTGGACGAGGAGCATGTCTGGTACACGACCCCTGACATGCCGGAGCGCGGCGTGGCCGAGATGTTCCGGCCCCTGTTTGAGACGTATCTGGACAATGGTGTATTTCAGCCTGCGTCCGCGCCGGAGATCGTCAAAGTGCCAGAACTGGGGCCGTCCCCAACCGTCCGGGAGATTTACGAGCATTATCTGCCCATTGTGCGGGAAAAGGTGCTTTCAGATCAGGCATACCGGAACGCCGTACAGAACTCGGACCGGGAAAACGCCATGCTTGAGGGTGAGGAGGCCATCAAACGGGCGGTGCTGTCTATTGAGGACCCCAATTTTATGCGCCTCTATTATGACCTGACCGGCTTTCACAACAGTCTCCACCAGACCGTGTTGGAGGAGACCTATGCCGCCCTGACGGAACCGGCCCAGCCGGACTTGTCAGGCCAGCCGGTGTCCCGCAACGGCGATACCATCATCATCGGGGCCGGGGAGCCAACCCATGAAGTAGACCTTGCGGTTTCTGACGAGGAATGGACAGAGATACAGGAGGCCATCCCGGAGGATGGAGCGGTGCCGGGGGTAATCACCATTGACGGCAAGCCCCGCGACCCGCTGGCCTCAGCCTACGGCGCTGGGGATTTTGTCTATCTGGAGGATAGGGAGTACAAGATCGCCTCCCTGGAACGGGGACAGGTGGAGCTTCTGGACCCCACGCTGGCCTATCCCGTCAACCGGCTGGAGACGCGAGAGAACTTTGAGCGGTTGCTGAAGCAGGACCAGCGCAACGGCGCAATTACCGAGTTCCTACCCGCTGATTTAGAGCGGTTCGACCAGGACTTGCGGGAGGTGCTGGCCTCCGGCCTGCTGAAAGACCGGGACAAGGACTATGTTTCCCGGTGGTTGCGGAACGGCGAGGGCAACACCAAGCTCTCCCAGCGTCTCTCCGCCCAGTTCTCGGGCCGGGTGGAGACCATGGGCCTTGTGACCGGCGAGGCGGCGGACTACCGGACGACCACCACCGGCATGGAAGCCGAGATCATCTGGGACGATGACAAGATACTTGCCACCGTCTCCGCCTCCTGGAAAGAGCTGGCCGCCGTCCTCCGCGCCCTGTATCAACAGGAGCTGGACGGCTTTTCCCACACGCCGGTTCAGCGGGAGGCGGTGCATCTGACGGGCACCCCAACTTATCAGGTGGGCGACCATGTGGTGCTGCCCGCGCCCGACCAGGAGATCAGCGGCGCCATCGGCCACATTGGCGAGCAGGAAATCCGCATTGATACCGGCCCTTACGCATGGAGCCAGCAGATGGTCAGCCGCGGTCAATTCGAGGAATGGCTGCGGCAGGACGAGCGCAACGCGGGACTGTTCCAGCCGGAGGTCCGGGAGACGGCGGAACCGGCGTACACCACGCAGACCACCGCTGTCTATCCAGGGGATAAAAACCACCTGCCCTATGACGTTGTGGTGCAGACCATCCGCACCGGCGAACCGGAGCGGCTAAAGACGGGGCCCCCCCTTCCCCCCCCCCGCAGGCGGCGTAT
>OCAS01001291.1_pt1 | contig 13168 bp, 27 predicted proteins | sample 1550751 | NCBI WGS metagenome assembly OCAS01 (sample SAMEA2580301, study PRJEB22360) | human gut metagenome | biome: human gut; feature: human-associated habitat; material: faeces | place: Denmark | collected 2008/2010
ACTGCAAAATATTGGATACTGACAAAGCTTGGGAGCAGTTTGATAACTTAGAAGAAACATATTTCAAAGTTAAGCAACATAAGCCAACTTGTATAGAAGATGTATTAATAGAAAGTTTAAAAGAAATGAAAGATTTAAGACTTCAAGTTAATCAAGCAAATAGCATTGCTTTAGAAGCAAAGACAGAGGTTGAAACAATAAAAGATGTAGTTTCATTAGACTCAAATAGTTGGAGAACAAATACACATCAACTAATTGCAAGAATAGCAAAAAAACAAGGTGGTTTTGAACATATAAATATGCTTAGAACAGAAAGTTATGAATTATTAAATAAGAGATTTGGAGTTGACCTACATAGAAGATTAATCAATAAAAGAAGAAAAATGGCAGAAGAAGGTGTATCTGAATCTAAAAGAGAGAAAGTTAACAATTTAGATGTAATACAAGATGATAAGAAGCTAATAGAGGGGTATGTGGCTATTGTAAAAGATATGGCTTTAAAATATGGAATATCAAGTGATTTAAGCAAAAATTAGGTTAAATCATGACAGTACCTTGAAAACTAAATACAGGATATTCAATTAATATGAGAAGGAGGTTTGAAAATGAGTGTAGCATTACAATTCATAGACACAAAAGACTTAGTACAAGAGTTAATGCGAAGAGATGATACAACAGACATCATCAAGATGTTTTTAGATAGAGAAGGAATTAAAAGAATGGAGTTAATGACTATAGAAGAATTTTGTGAGTACTTGAAAATATCTGATGTAACAGCTAGAAACATGGCAAGAGAAGCCATGATAACAAAAGATTTTATTGCTTTAAAAATAGGAAGAAAGTACATGATTGATAGAATATCATTTGAAGAATTTATTATGAAAAATGCAATGAAAGATAAAGATGTAATGAAAAAAAGAAAGGGGGTGATTTAGTTGAATGTAAGAGTACTGATAGCTTATATCCAATTTTGCAATGATAAGCAAATAAAAGCAAGTTTTGAAGGTCTTAGAAAATGCAACGAGGGGATAACATCATGAAAACAATCTATAAAAACAAAGTTTACAAGGTAGAGAGAAACAAAGAGTTATATAAGATTACATACTATGACGAGCAGAAAAGTAACAAGAAGTTTAATAAAGATAAGAAAGTTAAAAGAAGTACATTAACAAGAGATATAGAGGTAGTTAACTTGTATTTACCAACACATTTAAAAATAAAGTAAGCTATAAATAATTAAAGAAAAAGGTGATTAGATGCAAAGAGAGCAGACAACAATACGCCTGCCTAAAGAACTTAAAGAAAAATTAGAAAAGCAGGCGAGTAAAAAAGGAAGAAGTTTTAATAGTATTTTATTAAGCATATTACAAGAATTTATTCAGAATCCAAATGTATAGGACCATGTTCTTTTTCAAACATTTCTATATGTTTAGTGACAAGAAATTCTATTTCTTTGTTAGCTGAACGAGCATTATACTCAGCTATATATTTAAGTTTATCAAGTTTTTCTTTTGGTATTCTAATTGCAAAATGAGGATTTTTATATGTACCCATTTTAGCCATAATATCAACTCCTTTGTGTAGTCTATTTGGCAACAATTATATCACAAAAATAAATACAAAAAAATATATAGGCAACATATAGACAACATAATAATAAAGTGTTATACTTTGTATTAAAGATAGGCAACACATAGATAACAATATAGGAGGAAATTATGTTGGCAAATAGAGTAAGAACTGGATTAAGAATCCCATATGATTTAAATACAAAATTAATATTAATAGCAGAAGAAAGAGGAATGTCAAAAAATTCTTTAATATTACAAATACTTTGGGATTACATAAAAGAAATAGAAAATAAGGAGGTCAAATAATGGTTGAATTGGTAAAAGAATTTGATTTACAAACAATTAAAGTAGGAAATGCAGTAAAAGTAAATTGCAAAAGATTTGGTTTTGAAATTGATTGTATAGTAGTAGTAGCAACAGAAAAAGAATTAAATTTAGCATACTTTGATGAAGGTAGAGGCTGTATGGAGTATCAAGCCTTAATAACAGAAGATATTCAAGATGGTGATTATGAGATTAAAATTTTATCTTAGGAGGAAATAAAATGGTAGGTTTATTTGCAATATGTTTAGCAGGATTATTTCAATAAAAAAAGTGCTGGTCAAAGTAACCAACACATACAAAAAATTCAACTTATTTAGGAGGATACCATAAAATGAATAAAATTTCAAGTCGTAGAAAATATTTAGATGCTTTTATAGTAACTGATACTAAGAACATAGATAAAATTGATTGGCTTAAAAATAGACAATTAGGAATAGGGGGTAGTGATGCATCAGCAGTAGCAGGATTAAATCCCTGAAAAACTTCTGTTCAAGTATATATAGAAAAGAAAGAAGAAATACCAATAGAAACTAAAAGTTTCAGAATGGAATTAGGCAATAGATTAGAAGGATTAGTTGCAGAACTTTCTACAGAAGAAACTGGTCTTAAGGTCCGTAATGTAAATGGAATGTTGAAAAATGAAAAGTATCCTTTTGCAATAGCTAATATAGACAGAGCTATAGTAGGAGAAAAAGCATTTTTAGAATGTAAGACAACAAATAGTTTTTCTATAAAAGAATGGGAAAATGGAGTTCCACTTCATTATGAAATACAATGCTTACACTATATGGCTGTCACAGGAGCTACACATTGTTATATAGCAGCACTTCTTGGAAATGAAAAGTTTGTATGGCACAAGATAAATAGGGATAATGAAGTAATTAAAAATCTAATGAAAATAGAGAGTGAATTTTGGGAAGAAAATGTATTAAAAGACATTTTACCAATTCCTGATGGTTCAGATGCTTATAGTGAGTTTCTGAAAACAAGGTATAAAAACTCAGTAAAAGAGAAAATAGAACTAAATCTACTTGAAGATGGTATATCAAAGTTAAAAAGATATGATGATATAGTTTTACAAATGAAAGAACTAAAAGGAGAGAAACAGCTAATAGAACAAGAAATACAAAGTGAAATGAGAGAGTTTGAGTTAGCTACATTAGGCGGAAGAATAATAACTTGGAAAGGAGCTACTAAAAGGTCCATTGATACCAAGAGATTAAGAGAAGAAATGCCTGATATAGCAGAAAAATATACAAATATAAGTTCATACAGAACATTCAAAATAAAATAGGGGGTAATATATATGGCTAGTGAAAAAGCAAAAGGAGCATTAGAAAAGAAAGTTTCAGGAGCAAATACAGTCAAGGTAAGTCCAAGTAAAGGTATGGAGCAACTTATGAATAAAATGGCAAGTCAGATAAAAAAAGCTTTACCTAGTATGGTTTCAAGCGAGAGATTTCAAAGAGTTGCCCTAACAGCTTTTAGTAATAATCCAAGGTTACAATCATGTGAACCTATGAGTTTTATAGCAGCAATGATGGAATCAGCTCAATTAGGTCTTGAGCCTAATACGCCTTTAGGTCAAGCATATTTGATACCATATGGAAATAAAGTGCAATTCCAAATTGGGTATAAAGGTCTTTTAGAATTAGCACAAAGAAGTGGAAAGATAAAAACTATATATGCTCATAAAATAAGAGAAAACGATAAATTTGAGATTAAATATGGGCTTCATCAAGACTTAGTTCATGAACCTAAATTAAATGGTGATAGAGGGGAAATAATTGGATATTATGCAGTATATCATTTGGATACAGGAGGACATAGTTTTTCTTTTATGACTAAAGAGGAAATTATAGAATTTGCAAAGAGTAAAAGTAAAAGTTATAGTAGTGGACCATGGCAAACAGATTTTGATTCAATGGCTAAAAAGACAGTTATAAAACAGTTATTAAAATATGCACCACTTAGTATAGAATTACAAAAAGCTATGGTAGGTGATGAAACAATAAAATCTGAAATAGATGAAGATATGAGCATGGTCGTAGATGAAAGCGAAAGTTTAGAAGTTGATTTCGAAGTAAAAGAAAATATGGATGGTAAAGTTAGTGTGGAAGAAGCTATAAATGTTGATTAAGTAGGTGAGGCACCTTGAATGAAGATAAGTCAGTTATAGAGAAATTAAATATATTAAGTGGTGGATACGGTCTTATGCCAAGAATAATAGCAAGAGATAGGTGGTTGACAGTTGGCGCTAGAATGCTGTATTCATATCTAACTAGTTTTGCAGGGAATGATGGAACATGTTTTCCATCTAGGGATTTAATTTGTTATGAACTAGATATATCAAAAGACACATTTACAAAGTACAAAAAAGAGCTAGAGATGAGTGGCTATATAAGGGTTCATAAGAATAAATCCAAACAAGGCAAGATGCAAAACAATATATATGAAATAGTATTTGATAGAACTTATATAGATGAATGTATTTCTAAGAGAGGTTTAAAAGAGGAGAAAAAGAAGAAAAAGCCATGTACTAAAAAGCAAGACACGGAACCGTATCCTAAAAATGTAGACATGGAACCATGTCCTACTTTTCCGGACACGACTCAGCCGGACACGGAAAATATGGACACTAATAGTAACAGTATTAATAGTAACAGTATTAATAATATGTATATAGTAAAGCAACCTGTGGATAACTTTTTAAAAGAATTTAAGAAGCTGTATGAAGAAAATATAGGAGTAATATATCCAGTTACAGCTGAATGGTTATTAGAAGTATCTAATGAAGTAGATATAAGAGTATTTAAAAGAGCTATAGAGATATGTGCTGAAAAGATGAATATGAATCTAGCATACTTAAAAGGTATCCTTAAAAAATGGAAGGATGCAAATATTACTACATATGAGCAACTGGAATCATATAGATTACAGCAAGAAAATAAGAAAACAAAAAAAGTAGTTAATAACCATGTGAGTAAAAATAAGTTTGCTAACTTTGAACAAACATTTACTAAGTATTCAGAGAATGAGCTTGATGACATTATTAAGAAAAGCCAAAAAGAGAAGTTTGGAGTAGGAAGTTAAAATATTGGAGGGATGAAAGATGGAGTTAAAATTTAGAGAATGGAATAAAAATGGTAAAGAAATGTATAGTTATGATGAAATGGTGTGCTATTCTAAAAATTTGCTTAGAGAGTGGGTTTATAGTGGTGTTTATTTACCAACAAGCAATGAAAATTTTGAGGTTATGATATACACAGGTTTGAAGGATTGTATTAGAAAAGAAATCTATGAGGGTGATATTGTTTCATACATCTTATCATTTGAAGAATTTATAGGAGAGGTAAAATTTGAAGAAGGTTTCTTTGTAATAGATAATGAAGTGCTAGGAGAATGCGTTGGGTTATTTCATGAAATTGCAGTGGTTAAAGTTATTGGCAATATATATGAAAATCCTGAGATGTTAGAAAAGATAAGGAAACCTAAAGTGTTGGAGGTCTAAAAGTGAAACATGAGTGTAAGAAACTTTTCTTGGAATGTGATAAGGGAAGTTTTGAGATAAATGATACAAGAATTGGAGAAGTAATGTTCGAGAGTACAGAAATAGACAATCCGTTTGAGAGAGTAAAATATGAAGGTAAAGCTACTTTTGAAATAGTATCTGGATGGGAGTATCTACAAAGAGAAATGTTGTGGCTTAAGATATTGCATTTATCAGCAGTTGTAGCAAAAATAATGCAATATAAAATGTTAGGTATTTTAATAAGGGAGATGTAATAAAATGGCTAAAATTTGGATGGATGCAGGAACGTTTTTAGAAAAAACTATTGATATAGAAGATATGTTTGAACTTAATTTAAGAGCAATAAGAAAGAGAAATGAAAAAATAAAAAATGAAATTGAGAAACAAATAAAATATGAAGATTCAGAAATAAAAACTACAAATCGTGGTGGACCAGGAAAAATTATAAAAATTTTCAATATAAATACTGGAGAGGTAAAGATTCTTAAGAGTGCTGAAGAAGCAAGTAGATATATAAAGGTTAGTCGTAGCTATGCAAGTTATTTAGCTAGAGAAAATAAATCAACTGAGGATGGTTGGAAAGCAGAGTATATTCAAGGAGCGACAGATGGTATTAGCAAATGTGGAACAAGTAATTAAGTTAGCTGAAAAGATATTAAATAAGAAAAAGTGTTCTGTTAATAAAGCTATTGATATAGCTATAAAAATATTAAGTAGGTATGAGTGTGAGGGGATGTTAGAAAAATGAATATATTAGCTATTACAATGCTTATAATAGGAAGTTTTATAGCTGGTAGAGTTTATGAGTATAGATTGAATCTAAAAGAGTGTGAAAATTGCGACAATAAAAGAGGTGTATAAGAATGGATGATAGATTAGAAATTATAAATGCTTCTGTAAATTATATACAGATGATATGTGAAAGTTCAAATATAGCTATTATAGCAGAGCGAGGAAGAGTTAGAATATTAGATTTAGAAACTAAAGAAAAATATGATTTATTAAAAAATAAACTCGAGGAAATGTTAGAAGAAATATAAGTGAAAATATCTAATTAAGACAGTTTAGAGAGTTGCAAAATGTCTTTTGGTATAAATTATTGTTGAAGTGTTTTGTGACTCTCAAAAATGAAAATAGAGAGGGGAATAATATAATGGATTTAAATAAAATTATGAATGATGCACTAGTAGAGTTAGAGGAAAATGGCTTTGTAGAGGAAGTAGTTAAAAAACAATTGGCAGAAACAATAAAAAGAGTTGTGAATGAGGTTTTTGGAAATTGGGGTGATTTTAGTAAAAAAATTGAAAAACATCTAAGTGAAAATATAAATATAAATTTAGATAAATTAGATATACAAAAATATAATGTGCTCGTAGCAACTACAGTAAAAGAAAAGATTGATATGACAATGAAGGTAGAAGCTATTGAACACTTAAAAAGAAATTTAGATAACATGCTTGTAGGTGCTGAAAAAGAATATAAAATGAGCGAATTGTTGGAAATATTAAAAATGGATAAATATGATATTGATGAATATGAAGGCTATGAAGATTGCATAACATTTATTCTTGATGAAAATAAATATGGTTCGGGATGGATTGAAATTGATAAAGAACCAAATAAAAGTAAATACAGATGCGAACACTCCATATTGTTGAGAAAAGATGGAACTATTGCATCATATAGATACGAGAATAGAGAAATATCATCTAAAGATATAATGAGTGGATTTGATAATTTTGGAGATTTGCTATTTAAAATATTTGCTCATGGGTCAAAAATAATTTTGGATTTAGGAAATGATATAGAAGATTATGATTTAACAAATGGAGAAGATTATTAAAATAGGGGATGGAACAAATGTCAAAGTATGTATTGAGATGGCAAATAGGATTATCGTTAGAAAATAGAAAAATACATTATACATATGGAAGTAAAGAAGCTTTAAGAAAGAAAGCAAAGGCATTGGCTAAAGATGAAAATATAGTACTAATAACTATAGATAAGGTAGACGAAGTTATAAAAAATACTATAAGCGAGAAGATTATAGAACGCTTTAAAAATTTATAAGGGGTGAAATTATGATAATACACAAATTTATAATACATGTTTTAGATAAGAACAGCGATACACCAATACTAAATGATTTTGAAGGTAGAGTTAGTCAAGATATGGACCTATTTTTTCAAAAGAAAATAAGCAAAGTATCAAGAGATAATGACATCAGAACAGCAGTATTTAATGACTATAGTAACAATCTAATTAAGAAGTGTTGTGAACAAATTATTTATGATGAAAGTTCATTTTTAAATAACTCTAAAGAGATTGCAGCTTATTTATTTGATGTTATGAAATTGAATGCTACATTAGAATCTTGCGACTTAGCAATTTGCTTATACTCTCAAAAAGATGAAAAGAAAGTTGCTATATTAAAACTTGATTACAATAAGTCATATACTCATTCAATTGAGTTTGAAGATGATAAATTTAATATACAGATGTCTAAAAATGAAATTAACATACAAGAGACTAAGATAGTCAAAATTGCCGTCATAGTTGGATTAAGTGGAATGAATGACGAATATCATCTAAAAGTATTGGATAAGGATGCAGAAAAGGAAGAAGCTAATTCTAAGTTTGTTACAGAGTTCTTAAATGCTACTAAGATAAAAGATGATAAGTATAAGACTAAGATGTTTAAAGCTTTTGTGGACTCTTATATAGCACATTTATATAGTGATATGAAGCAGGGCGAAGATGTAAGAGGAATGTTACTTTATATGCTAAGAGAAAAACAAAAACTTGATATAAATGAGTTTGCTGATAAGGCGATAAAGGATGATTTAAAAGATAGTTTTAAGGACCATATAGAAGAAAAAGGGATTGAAAGTTTTAATATTGATAAAAAATGGGTTGAAAAGAATTTAAAAAATAGACATATAAAAACAGATACAGGTTTTGAGATAAAAGGCAAGATGGATGATTTTGAGGATTTTATGAAGTATGGTATTAGACATAATGGGAATGGAACTGTAGATATAGTTATTAAAAATGTTAATTTCTATAATGAGAAGTAGGTGCTCATATGAAATATGTAGCTAGTTTTAGTGGAGGAAAAGATTCAGCAGCAATGCTCCTTTTGATATTAGAAAAGAAATTACCTCTTGATGAAATTGTATTTATAGATACAGGGCTAGAATTTGAAGAAATTTATGACATAATAGATGGTTTTGAAAAAAGAATAAACTTTAAAATAACAAGAATTAAAGCAGAAAAAACCTTTGAAGAATACTTTTATACTGTTAATAAACAAGGTAAGCATAAAGGGCAAATATGGGGTTTTCCATACACCTTGGGAGCATGGTGTAATAGTCGATTAAAACTTGCTCCTGCTAATAAATATTTCAATTCGATTGGAGAACACAAGCGATATATCGGAATTGCCTTTGATGAACCTAACAGATATAAAAGACTGGAAAAAAACTGTATAGCACCACTTTACGAAGCAAAAATGACTGAAAAAGATTGTTTGAAATATTTAGAAGAAAAAGGATTTTATTATGAGATACATCACAGATTCAAGCGAACTGGTTGCTATTTATGCCCTAAACAAAGCTTAGATAGCCTCAGAACATTAAGAAAATATTATCCCGATTTGTGGGGGAGTATGCTTAAATTAGATAAAGATAGTCCTGTACCTTTTAGAGCTAATGGGGTCACAGTACATGACCTAGAAAAACGATTTAGTAATGAAGATATAGAAAATGAAAGACAGATAAGTTTCTTTCAAACAGAGAAGGTGAGCATATGACTAATAAAGAAATGTGCAAGTCAAATAATCTTGATGAAAGAGAAGTGTATAAGAAATTTGGGAAAGAGATTTGTGGTAGTTGCATAAATGATAAGGTAGATTGCGAAAGCAAAGATTGTGATACAACATATAAAAATTGGTTAGAAAAGGAGATTTAAAAATGAAAATAAATTTAAATGATATTCCAGAAGGATATAAAGTAGCTGTTATTCCTATACTTGAGGCTATAAAGAGAGCGAAAGAAGATGAAAAAGAATTAAGAGAATATTTAAAGGAAATAGAAGAGTGTAAAAAAATAAATATATCAATTGTAAGAAAAAATGGTACTAAAATACCGCTTACTTTTACAAATAAAGAATTAAATATTCGCTTAAAAGAAGAAATTAAACTAGCTATTAAATGTATAAAAGAAGAAGCTACTGAAATAAAGGAATTATTAATTAAAATGGAAAGTGAAGGAAACAAATAGTCTAGGTTTAAATAATTTAAGTAGTCAAGGTAAGTTTATGAATGAAACTAGAATGTTATAGACTTACTTTGACTTATAAAAGAGGTGCGATTATGATTACTACTCAAATGTATAAGATAAATAATGAGATATATCTAAATAATATATGTTTGGAAGAAAATAAGGAAATTACCATATGGGTAGAAAAGAATAACACACATGAACTTATATGGTTAAAAATAGCGAATGTAAATGGAAAGTTAGCTATATTTGTACAAGATATTGAAAATGCTGTAATAAAAGAATGGCAAGGTCGTAAAGAATATGAAAGAGTGCTAGGACAAATAGAAGATAAACAAGTTGAAAAAGGGGAAATATTGTATGAAGAATACTGGAAATAAAGTTGAGATAAACAACATACGAGAGTTAAATGATGCTTTAAATAAGTATGATATCCCATTTGGCATATTAAGTGATGTAGATAGAAGAATATGTGACTGGATGGCTACTGGTGGTAATGAAGATGATGCTTATATTAAACAACAATATAGATACGTAGAGAATTTTATAAATAGATTTTGCGACTAGGGAGTGAGATTATGAAAAGGAGCAGTCAATATGGTTATTACAGAATTTAAAGTGACTTGGCAGACAACAAGAGAATGGGAAAAAGGGAACGTATACAGCTCTATATTTACTGACTTAGAAGAAGCAAGAGCTTTTAAAAAAGATGAGGAAAATATAAAAGAAAATTATAATGTGAAGCTTTTAAGTAGAGCTATAGTCGAAATTGAAATAGATTAAATATGTGAGTTAAAAGGAAGTGATTCTTTGAAAAGGATAAGATGCAGTTGGTGTGGCAAATTATTTTATCTTAAGGAAAAATCTAAGGATGTTTATTGTTGTAAAGAATGTAGGAAAAAGGCTAAGAAGGTGAAAAAATGAAAGTTTTTCTTGTAATAGATGGAGAACCAATTGGTAAAGAAAGACCTAGGTTTATTTTGGCTACTAAAAGGACCTATACACCTAATAAGACTAGAGATTATGAGGAACTAATAAGATGGTTATATCAATCTAAAGTTAAACATTACTTTGAAGGTTATATAAAAATGACTTTAAGATGTTACTATTCTATAGCTAAAAGTAATAGTAAAAAGGTTAAGGAGCAGAAAAGAAATAATGTGTTAAGACCTAGTAAAAAACCCGATATTGACAATGTTGTTAAGATTATAGCTGATTCACTCAATGAGATAGCTTATAAGGATGATACACAGATTGTTGAGGTTGTAGCTAGTAAATATTATAGCGATAATCCCAGGGTTGAGGTTATATTAGAAGATGTTATCTAACCAACGGAAAAATCCGTTCGTTAAATTATGCCCTTAGTTTTTCATAAAAATGTGAAAAAGCTAAATAAAGAATATATCAAACGACAAAGGAGAGATAAATTATGAATGAAAATATAAATAAAGAAATAACAGTACTTGGAACTTTAGAAATCGAGGGAATGAAATTTCATAACATTGAGGGTGGATTTGGAGAACATAAGAAAGCAATGCTAGTAAAAGATATAGCCGAGATACATAATAGAGAATCTAGACAGATTAATGAGCTTATAAATAAGAATAGAAAAAGATTTAAAGATGGAAAAGATATATTAGATTTGTTAGGTGTCGGTTTGGACGATACCAAAATAAAAGAATTAGGATTTACTCAACAATCAATTAATTCTTATAGAGGGTTAAAAAACAAAGGGTTATTATCTGGGATTTATATATTATCTGAAAGAGGTTATGCAAAATTATTAAAAATATTAGAAGATGATATAGCTTGGGAATTATATGAGAAGTTAGTTGATGGATATTTCTCTATGAGAAAAGAACTAAATAATCCTCTTTTAAGTGCATCAAAGGAGTTACAGGCTATATTTATGCTAGATAAGAAACAAGAAGTCTTAGAAACTAAAATAGAGAATGTTAATGAGAAATTAGAGAACTTTATGGATGATGCACCACTATTCAATATTGAATGTGAAAGTATTGTAAAAGAAGTTAAGAAGGTAGCAACAAAATCACTAGGAGGTCATGGAAGTAAGGCTTATAAAAATAAATCTTTAAGAGGTAAAGTATACAATGATATATACCATCAGATTAAACGAGAGTTTGGAGTAGATAGTTATAAGGCTATAAAGCGTTGTCAATTAAATAAAGTATTAGAGATTGTAAACAATTATAAGTTACCTATAGTGTTTGAAGAAGAAATAAGACTTTTAAATAGTCAATTATCAATAGTAAGTTAAATTTATTCAAAAAAAAGGAAAAGGAGTGCTTTCACACTCCACTTGTCAAAAATATAAAACTTTTATCCAAGATTATTATAACATAAACAGGAGTGTGGAAGTATGGATAATAATATCAATAAAAAAGAACTATTTAAAAAAGTAGAAGGTAGATTACATCATTATAAATTTTTAAGTGCAGAAATTAAGAATCTTGAATTAGATATAGAAAGTAGAGAAAATGAGATATTTGGGTGTAAGGCTGTTGGATATGATGAAAAAGTAAGTCCAACATATGCTTTTAATTCAACTGTTGAGAATGAGATTATAAAAAAAGAAAGAGATATTACTAGATTGAAAAAACTGAAAAAAGATAAAGAAATAGAAAAGAAGAAAATAGAAAATGCACTTACATGCTTAGATATAAGAGAAGAACATTTTTTTAAACTGTTTTATAATAGTAGAATGAAAAATAGTATGGTTTATATATCCTTAGAGATGAACTCAGATAGGAAAACATGTAGATGTGTAAGGGAAAGATTAGTGTATAAAGTTATGGATATGCTTTATCCAAGAATTAAGGAAAATGAACTCCCATTATTTAAAAATTAGAAAATTCCCCAGTTTTTCCCCAGAAATTCCCACTTTATTCCCTACTTTCTCCCCTTTTTGATTAAAAAAGCATGAGATAATAGTATTGTGGAAATAAAGATTTCCCTCTCAAAACTTAATATTTGACTAGGGTATAAGGGATTGCCCTAGTCACTACGAACAGACTAGGCAGGGCGTGAGGACGCTGTTAGTTCAATTCTAACTATGTTCAAATATTAATCAACGTATACACTAAAAGTAGAGAAATTGAGGGCAAAATTTTATATTTTGTATCTTAATTCAGAAGTCTAAAAATCGGGTGGGGCTTGGTAACCTCACTCACCATGCAGGTACTGGTGTCTAGTCTAAGTTCGATTCTTAGAACCTGCGACATAATATATGTATCTCCCTACTAAAAATGCTAAGTTTACTCCAAACTTAGCATTTTAATTTTTAAAAAGAAAAAAGAAATTTTTATTGTCATAATACTATTTGTTTAGGTATATTATAATGTGCATACTTAAAATTAAATACTTAGCAAGCATTTGAATTAATATACATAAGATATATGACATAATTTTTTATAGTGTAAGTTATTTAAATTAATTATAAA
>OCAS01001300.1_pt1 | contig 13040 bp, 12 predicted proteins | sample 1550751 | NCBI WGS metagenome assembly OCAS01 (sample SAMEA2580301, study PRJEB22360) | human gut metagenome | biome: human gut; feature: human-associated habitat; material: faeces | place: Denmark | collected 2008/2010
AGGGTTGTCTATGAGTGATTATGAGTTGATCATGATAATTCTAGAGGCAATGACTGTTGTCATTGCCTTTGGTGCACTTGTGGCGCTTATTTGTCTTGGAAAAGACAAATAGCCCTTCGTTATCCCTAGATAATTAGGTAACTGAAAGGCCATTTCATCAATTATTTATTCTCTTGAGATGAGCCCGACGGATCTACTCGCTTGGCTATCTGTTTATATTATAGGGTTTATATTATATATCGTCAAATACAGATAAACAATACTAATATGTTGTATTATAAACCAAGAGGCAGCGACTGAGTCACTGCCTCTTATCTTTTTATCTTTATCTACGTGCCACACGCATAGCGGCCATCATTCCTGGAGATTTCCAGACGGATTGACCATTGTCTGAAACGAGTTTGTTGTTATAGTAGAATACATCTGCATTGTAATAATTACTATCGCTAGATGTTACCTTATAGCTAAGACCAGATGTCGTATATACTGTGAAATTAAGTACATCCCCTACTCTCTTTACAGAGTCTTGGTCTACATACCAGCTATTACCATTATAGGTCGTAGCATATACATCGGTACGAGCTTCTACATCATGTGTATTAATGCCAATCAACACGAGCAGAGCCACTAACATATATAAGAATTTACTCATTAGAATTACCTCCGTTTTATCGTTGGAATACTTGTTTATTATACCAAAAAACGGTGAGATTCGCATTAAAAGGGCACCTTCTTCTCCATCCACGATTGACTACTTTCAATGTACAACGTAATGCGTTTCATAATAGGTTTTTCTATGAAAGCTAACCGCATATAGTCTACCACCATGCCAACTATGAAAATGAGTGCCACTACAAGAATTGCATATAATGGTAATAAGACAGAATCGTAATACTGATAAGTACTGAATATATTGTCCCACATATGGTGAAGGAACAGCTTATTATCGTACAGTAAGTAAATACCAAAGGTAGTCGATGCTACCGTATTAATCCAAGGACAATAGGTGATCTTTGCTTTCAAGAAAATAATAAATAAACCTATGCCAAGTAGTAGCTGGAAGAAACCATAGTCATTTTGGGTAAAATAGAAAATCTGTTTCATATACGCTGGGTCGGTCGTAGCCAGTATATCTACGAGAATATCCCCTGCGAAGGCGCCTAAGATGCCAACAGCACTCAAGATAATACCCGTTTTTTGTGTTATATGAGATCCAAACCCATAGCCACGCCGAGCATAGCTATACTATAAAACTATATCTGCCCTACTAGCTTCCCAAACTTATGTAGCTTGAAGCTACTAGAAACCATGAAATGTCCCGTTATCATAACGAAGGCCACTACACCGGCCTTGCCTCCAACCCCAAAGACCTGGAGGAATACCTTGTTAAATGTTAACTCCTGCGTAAAGGGAAATGTTCCGTGCACACTGAAATGGTGCATAATAATCAGCACCATCGAAACAATGCGCAATAACTCAATATTGCTTTCTCTCATGCGCTCAACCTCTCATTCTATAAACCTCAAATATCTCTCAAAACTATAAAATTGGATACTACCAAACTCTGATAAGTATACGAACAGAATCTAGGCAAACTAACAGAATCTGGGCATATAAAAAGACAGTTGATTCTCATCAACTGTCCTTTTAGTTTGTAAATTAGAATTGATATGTAAGGTCTACACGATAGTAGTTTGGAAGTTTAGGGTTATAGGACAAAAATTAGTACAACCCTGTAGTAATTTAAAATCCCCTTGATCAGTACCAAGATACTCATCAAAGGGATTATATTAATTATGAAAAAGATAAATAGCCCTTCGTTATCCTAGGATCGCTATTAAATACAAGTCACATCTTAGGCTTTAAATATAACACCATTATGCTCTAGTTGTTCCACTGTTTTTTTACCAATGCCTGGTAGCATCAATACTTCTTGTTTAGTAATTGTTTTAAAATCATCTACTGTGTATAGGCCGGCTTGTGAAAGTGTAATTTGTGCACCGAACCGTATATTGTCATATACCGGATTTCCACGCAAAGCCCCACCTTTAGCAACCTCTACGGGGCTCATATGAGCGGACTCGCGTTTTCCCATATAACTATCATTAGAGTACCGATTTATAACAGTTCGACCGGTAACACGTTCATACGCATCATATAGAGTCTGCCATAATGGACTTTCAAAATCCACTAATTGAGTTGGTAAAAATGAGATAGCAGTATATAAGCTTATTAATTCTCGTGGGTCAGAATCTATGTTGCTCACTTGGTCTACCATATACATAATAGCCTCTAAATGATCTTCTACAAAATCGTTCCAGCGCGTTGCATCTTGTAATAACCAATCAATATCTTCATATTCATCAACAAGATCTGCTAATACATCATGGGCTATCTTGCTTTCACCACACTCCAAAGCCAATAGAATATACAGCATATGCATAGGCAACATGATATCCGGAGCCTGATTAAATGCATTTTGTATATCATCGCAACATGCAAGATATCGCTGATATACCTTGCGGCCGCGATCCCAGTTGGCAGCGCCACAACAAGCAACCATCATATACACAAGAAATCCCGAATGATCTTGCTTGTCTCCGTGAAAAACTGGCGTAAAGCAGGCAATCGCATCATTATACATATTATATTCTAAATATATCATCCCCATGTCGATGAGGCAACGCATATAAGGACGCGTCTCTATTATATTCCAATCTATTTTCTTTGGTTTTTTCAACGATTCTACTAGCTGTTTCAACTGATAAATTTGAAAGCTTGGATGTAACTCAAGGGCTATGAGTTCTCGTTTAGCATCTACTTCATCTGGACATAATGCAAGGATTTCATTGTATAACTTCCTTGATTTCTCATTCGTATCAGCCTCTTCTGCAGCCTCATATAAATCACGTAATTTCATTTCTATCGTATTATTAAAATCACCACGATTATATTGAGTCATAAATGCTTCTAACAAATCCTCAATAGATTTGAAATCAGATTCATGTTCGGATACAAATTGTTTCTGTAAACGTAATAATAACTCACTATAAAAGTTAAACATAGAGTATCTCCTTATACATATGAACGTAAAAATACTACTCATATGTAATATAGCACGAGGGAATATATTAATTCTAGAGGTAATACCTCGACCTATTAATATCTCATCTGAAAATGGGTTGGCAACTAGACGATAAAAATGAGACACCGATTATAGTCGATGCCTCATTCTTTTGGGGGTCTATCAATATTATGTTTATGTTGCAATACATTAGTACACTAATTGACCAGCAAATAACGGTATGTATCGCATGTTTGTAGCAAGTCTTTTACGTATATACGAGATGCTGTATCATCTAATTTCATTTATATATTCATTATACAAAATCGATATATTGAGGAGCAATAAACTGAATATAAACTTTATTAGATTTTTCAATGAAAACATGTATCAATTTTGCTCATCTAATGGCTTAGAATCGATGCGTATACCCTGCATTAATCGCCCAGCTTTGCTTGTATGTGCCAGATAGACCCGTGCTGATATCCGCATATAGACTATTATTTGTATTTATACCAAAGCACCACTAATTAGAGTGTAAAAAACAAAGTCCTAAATTACTATAACGTTCTAATGAGTGCTTACCACCCTTAATGAATTTCCAAGAATCTTCATAAGAGTCACAACAAGAAAAATCAGAATTACAAAGAAATGATATAAAATCATCAATATTATCTATATATTTCTCTGAAAACTCTAATGCATAATCTTCCTTTTCTTTATCACTAGCATTTTGAAGATTATATAATACATGATCTAAATTACAAGACATATAATATACCTTATAAGGAATACCATTGTAAATACCACTTGTATTAGTACTCAATGTATCTACATTTTCTCTCTTTTGGACATTTCTAAGACGAATATTCTCTACATTTGAGGTTTTTATAGATACAGGTGAATAAAATGGATCTTTACATGATTCATCAAATCGGATGAGTTTATCATCTATATAAGCACCATCCATATCAACAATATGAATAATCCTATCTATGTCTGACTTCTTAAATTTATCTTTTGTAATCCATGATTTAACCTTGTTTCCCAAATGTGCTTTTATTTTTGATTGATCAATATTTTTATCAGTAGTAATATCACCATGTATTATCTTTGTTACAATACGATCACTATCAAAATATTTAACAAAATACCGTTCTAATGCAGAAGCGTCTGATGGACCTTCCACGATTACTAGCACTATTTTTTTTCGTGCCACTTATATACACCAGCTTTCTTGAAAGCATATGAAATTTCAGCATTTTGTGTTGGTTTATAGACTTCTTCTGCTTGCTCACCTAATGTAATATCCCGATAATAAAAATCTCTTAAATTATTAGATGACTTCACATTTTTAGGACGAATATAACGATTATTAGGATTTGTTGTGGTAAAAGCTATGCATCCTTTATCCAATGTCTCTAAAGGACGCAAATTATGTGAAGTAAAAATCAATTGACCTTTACCTTTTTCAGCTATAATTCGAAGTAACTCCCCTAATAAATACTCAAAAATACCAGCATCCAATTCATCAACTGCAATAGTAACAGATGGACGATTATATACAGCAATTAATAAACTCAAAATAGATATAATTTTGCGTATACCTTCTGATTCATATTTTAAAGGTATACTTTTATCATTTTTATTAGAAACCAGCATTAAACGTTTACCGTTTTCACCATTTTCTAATAATTCAACGCCTAAATCAGATGCTGAAATCCGTAAGCCTGGAATAATTTCAGATAAAACTAAATTCATCATGCTGATAATATTATGAATTTCATCAACAATAGGTATAGGTAAAGTAACTGGTTTATCTAAAGGTAATGTAATTGTACCGATTCGTCCCACATCATCTTGTTGTACATTTATTTCTAACGGTAATACATTAAGACTGTGTAAACCACTATGAGAGGTTAATACGACAAATAAATCATGATTACCATATTTTACTAACATATGTATAATCATAAAAATATAATTATACTCACTAGTATTTTCAATAAATTCTTGTCTAGAATTAAGACGTTTCAAAAATAGTGAAGAAAATAAAAAAGATCTGGATGTAGCTTGGCAAAGACGTTTATCTACAAGAAAATCAGTCATATCATCATAGTGTTTACCAAATAAAATTTCAAATTTGCTTTTAGGTACAAACACTTCTGTAGTATCTGTATTAGCAATTATATTCTTCCTAATCGATGTAGTACTGTTTTCCATTCTATACTGTAATACTTCTTTTTTTACAATAGGTATAGTTTTTATAGAATCTATATTGTCTGTATTACTATCACTTGTAACCTTATTTCTAGCTAATTCTATATCGTAATATACATGTATATTATCATCATCAATTTGTAAAGAAAATTCAAAAGAGAGTTCTGCCAAATCACTATTGATATTAATATAATCAACTAAATGATCTGGTAGTCTCTGTCCCATCAATAACTGTTTTAATATATCAATCGCATTAATTAAAACCGTTTTTCCTGAGCCATTTTGCCCGTATAAACCTAATAAATTTGATGAAGAACATTTCTTATCTACGTTCAATTTAATATGACCATATTCAACATTCTTTAGATTTTTAATTGTAATCTCTTCTAAACGAACAATAGGCGTATTCATAGTTGATTCTCCTTTTCTTGTCAATAGTGTATCACAAACTTGACAAACAAAAAAGAAGAACTGTAAAAACAGAATAAAAAATTCCGTTTTTACAGTTCATGCATAGATATTTATTATAGAGCCACTAATAATAAGGATTATATAAGAAACAGTTATTAATATTGAAAATTGTCGCAAATTACAATAACAAGTTGAACATTGACAGTTGAATAGTCTGTCAGGCGACACAGGAATAAATCCGATCCAGTTCATTCTCGAAGAGATCATCCGGAGTACGGTAGCCCAGTAGTTTTCTTGGAAGACTATTACACCATGTCTCAATTTGAGAAATCTGCTCATCAGAGTAGCTGTCGATGCGTTTCCCCTTGGGGATGAATCTGCGGATCAAGCCATTGTGGCGTTCTACGGATCCCTTTTCGCAAGAGGTATAGGGATGGGCAAAGTAAACCAGCGTTTTGCTTAAGTCCTCCAGCTCGGACAACATCGAGAACTCGGATCCGTTGTCTGTCGTAATCGTCTTGAAGATGGTATCCCAGTGTTAACTGTACTGTGAACGGATGGTTGTTAAAGCAGCCATGACACCGTTTGGATTCCGACCCGGAACACGAATCATCCAGTACTCGCGAGTTTTGCGTTCAAGCATGGTGAGCAGAGCGTCGTCATCCTTCTTCTTTGAACCGATGACAAGGTCTGCCTCCCAGTGCGCAAACTCACTGCGGTCATTTGCTTCCGATGATCGTTCTTCGATGCTGCGTCCAAGAACCCTTTTGTTTTACGGACTTTCACCCTTTTTGAAGATCTACGGAGTTTCTCGGGAAGATGGATGTTCTTGATGCCTAGCAGTCCGAGGTCAGCATAGCTATATAGTGTCTTAGTACAGACAATCTGCCCTCTGGTGAACAAGCCTTCTTTCAGGGCATAGCCAACACAAGCATCCAGTGACCATCCGTCTTCGAAAAACTTTTTCTCAACAAACGAGATGAAATCGACTTTCTCGAGGAAGTCGTAGTGCCTACAGAACACTTGACGGTTCTGTTCGTAGGTAGCTTGTCCGGCGGTGGCTTTGTAGCGGAGAATATTTCCTTTGTACAGTACCACTGTTCCTCGCTTAATCTCGTTGCGAACGGTGTTTGGTGCACATCCGATTTCCTTGGCGATTTTGTTGGGACTCCAACCATCCTTAAGGCGTGTTTGAATCAAAACCCGGTGCTCAAATGAAAGATGTTGTCCCTTTCTGTGCTCAGTTGTAGTAGAATATAAGTAGTCCATAGGGATTTCCTCCTTGTGAATGAAGCTTTTGACACTTACATTCTACCAAAGAGAGAGCCTTATGGACTTTTTGTGTTACTTGTTCAACTTGATTTTACAATCGACGAAGTTTTATTTTCTTATGATCTTTTAAATTATAACGTCAATGCAAGTTACAATAACTTTTTAACTATCTTTTCTCTAAAAGACATAAAATATGTATTTCTCCACCATACGGCACACCATATCCCTATGCAGATTATATTGATCACAATGAGTCGAATCGCAAGGGTTAATACATCGTTATTCAAATCAAACTGCATGAGTCCATATTGGATTAGCGAGCCTACAGCTATTAAAAGGATAACGTGTTTTAAATAAGTTACATAATAGGTAACAAGGGACCCTCGCAAGCCATGTTTAAATAGTATGTACGGTTCTACGATGAACGGCATACACAAGGTCGTTAAGATCATAGCTAAAAGAATACCTATAATCTCATACCGTTGTACCAAGAAAATACCACTGGATATAATGAGGGTTGCCTCACAGATAGGCATAAACTTGTTATGGATAAAGAGCCCCATGGAGTCTATGAATACGAGTGTACTTTTTCGCATGTATGTAAGGTAAAAGTTGGTAGCCATCAATAATACAATGGTATTAGATAAAAGATAGTCTTTACCGAGCCAAAGTTCAATGAATGGATTGATAAAGAAATACATATTTAAACTAATAATGTATGCCAATGTTCCTGTTATAAAGAAGAGTTGATGGAATACATCTAGCTTACGATCATTATCTGCTAAGGCATTTAGATTGCCTACGCTGGCCTTAAGGGAGTTGAACACTTGGTCCGATAGGCGCATGACAGCATTGATGAGTAAGTAATAGTTACTAAAGAAACCAACTGCTGTAAGGCCTACGAATTTTGAAAGTATAATATTGGCGCTACTAAATACGGCAATGCCCCCTATTTTATGGAGAACTAAGGCTTTCACATTGCCAATAATTTGACCCTTAATCTCAGGAGCAAGAGGTTCGATACCACTCTCTGTGATATACGGATAGATGCGCTGTGTACGGCGTGTGACGATAATATTTTCTGTTAAAGTCATGGCGATACGGATTAAGATATAAGACCAGAAACTTTGGAATAGCACCAGAGAGACAACTTGTAATATACCCCCTACTACTTGCACCAAACCGCGTACATTATTGATGATGTATTGCTTTTGGTCTGCAATTAATAGGTTTCTATTGTATGAGTAGAAATAACTGATCCCTGTATCGATGACGAAGAATAAATAGAACCACGTCAAGTCTGGAATATTAGGCGGTGACTTAATGAAATTATAGAGCCACGGCGATATGGAAAAACCTATGGCTATAATAAGTACACCTATGATGATATAAGCCCGTTTAAAGACTTTCATAATGGACTGAACAGCCTTGATATCATTCCTAGCTAATGGTCCATATAAGGTACACACAATAGCGGGCCCGATCCCCAATTCGGTGAGCGATAAAACAGATAAGATATTATCAAAGAGTCCATTGAGACCTACATATTCAATTGTTAAGTAGTATAAGAAGGTTAAGCGAATACAAAACTGCAATAGCATATTAATGCCATAAACGAGCAGTGTAGATTTCGCATTTCTTATAGCCGATTCAATCCTCATGTAACCACTCCTTAGATATCTATATTTTACCATATATTAGTAGCTCAATAACCTTGCTACACTCATATTTCTCTGCTACACTTAGGGTAAATATTCGTAGTCGCATATAAAGGGGAACTATATGTTAGAAGAATTAAAATTAGAAGTTTATAAAGCCAATATGATGTTGCCAAAATATAACATTGTAACATTCACATGGGGTAATGTGTCCGGCATCGATAGAGAATCCGGGTTACTTGTTATTAAACCATCTGGCGTAGAATACGAAGTAATGAAACCAGAGGATATGGTCGTAGTAGATCTCGAAACAGGTAAAACTGTGGAAGGCAATCTCAATCCATCTTCTGATACAGAAACACATCGTCAATTGTACTTAGCTTGTGATGGTATCGGCGGTGTTGTTCACACCCACTCCTCCTTCGCTACAGGTTGGGCACAAGCTCATATGGACATTCCTGCGTTGGGTACCACACATAGTGATGACTTTTATGGGACCATTCCATGCACACGTCCTATGACAACTGAGGAAATCAAAAATGATTACGAATGGAATACGGGCGCTGTCATTGTAGATACCTTTAAAAGCAGAGATATTTCCATGACCGATGTGCCAGGCGTACTCGTTCACTCACATGGTCCTTTTGCGTGGGATACAACACCTACCAAGGCCGTAAAAAAGGCTGTTATCCTTGAAGAAGTAGCTAAAATCGCATACTACACGAAAACTTTGGCTCCTAATATCTCCAACATCCAACAAGATTTATTAGATAAGCATTTCTTACGTAAACACGGTAAAGATGCTTATTATGGGCAAAAATAACTATACTAAAACCCCCTACCATAAAATATATAGTCCCTGATAAGGTCTATATAAACAGAACTAATGGTAGGGGGTATTTCTATGCCAATATATATGGAATGCATATGTTCAATGTATATAGCCATTGTATATACACATGGGTATGCAGTCTTGTATATACACATTAATATGCGGTCTTGTATACGCCTATTGTTTTTGGAACAGATGATACCATTTCCGTCTCAACCGCAAGAAGAAGAGATTTGCATACTTGTCGAGTTGTTGTAGACCTTTACGCATACTGAGAGCCTCTTTAGAGACCCTATGAATGACAACTTGATCATAGCAATCAGCATGTCCTTTGAGGGTAGCCTTTACGGTAATCCTTGTTTCCTTTGGATGGAAATGAATTGTATAATCACTACCATTCCTCTCGATGGAGCTTTCACCATCAACATAGAGTGTAATATCCTTCGCCTCAGTCATATAGGTATATAACGATAAGTCTAGAGACTGTTTTCGATCATCCACATAATACTCATAGATAAAATCGTCAGCTTTCACGATTTTAATGAAAGGTTGAAGCGGATTATCTTGCATAGCCGTTGCATATACCTCTAGTTCTGCCAACGCTATAGGTCCATCAAATACTAGGCACAACTGATTTCCATGATACGTCGTATCTAGAGAAAGTACTAATGGATGCCCCTTTGGTAGCACTATACCAGCACCTACCTGTTGATCATCTATATATACAGTACATTCTCTACATGACTCATCAAAATCGATAGCGCTATATAGCACGATTTGGCGAATATCTTGAGCCTTATGCCAAGTTAACTGAAGAGACGGCTGAGTGTCTTCATCACTCGATGTCCAAGCTAACGGATTGAGCACAGGTTCAAGGCTATTGATGTCTAAAATATCAAAGAGCTTGAAATCAACGAGTCGATCCTTTGTATCTGAGTTAGAGGAAACCTCTATCTCTGCATCATAAGCGATAGAGTCCGTTCTCCGCTGCCAGAATACGATATCACTATTTATAACCGCCGATGCTTTAAAGCCAAAGGACTGAGAAGTATGTGCTTTAATAGCGTTAAATAGCGAACTATTCCATAAGAATGGACCACGGTTTCCTTCATTTACAGGGAATCTTACCCGATTTTTCCACTCATAGATGGACGAACCATACACATCGCGTTCACCAAAATAGTGATAGATTGCAGGTTCTTGCGGTTCTTTAATAGATTCTAAGTTAAGGGAATTGTAAAAATCAGGATAACTATGGAATGCCGTAACATAGGCAAAGCCTTTGTAAACTATAGGCTTATAAGTAGGATAATGGGCTTGCACATTACACAATGCTGTATCTAAGCCCAAGGATAACATCCTATGATCAGGGTGCGTATCGTAATCAATACCAAAGATAATAGCTGGATTAATGTGTTGCAATAGTAACTCCATATCAGCTATATAGTTATCCTTGAGATACTCGTGATGATGCCCCTTAACTTGATATATGAGCTCCTTAATACCTTCTGCTCCATAGGTTTCACTATAACCAGCATTAGATACAGATGGCTCCGAATCAGCATAAAAAATATGTCGATTCGGAGCAGTATTGAAGGAGTCCCCATAGCCTAAAAATATGATTTGTTCTTTAGGAATCCCTAATATTCTTAATGACTCGATAGCTTCTTGATATCGCACATTGGCAGGTACTGAATAGTCACCATTTGTGGTGTATGCTACGTATACAGTAGCCTTACAGTTCTGTAATGATACAAGCAAATCCCGCATCAAGTTGATTTCATCATCTTGATGCGGCACTAATACCAATACATTTGTATTTGCTAATAATTGATGAAAGAAGCTATTATCACACATTTTGTTGTTCATGTTCGTCTGAACCTTTACAAATTGCAAATCCTAACCCTAATAGTAACCAATAGGCATAGGTGATATCGATATTATCTCCTACCGCAGAAATTAACAGCCCCGTAGTCGATATACATAGGGTAATATAAATTAAATCGTTCTTGTTAGCCTTAGCTCGTTTGAACAAACCCCATAGGAGCATGCCTGCAGGAACTACAAATAAGAGAACACCTATAATCCCTTGCTCTGCAAATCGCGTAACATATTCACCTAGGGCAGGATAACCACTTTTTAAAATGCCCATATCTCGTTGTTCTATTACCCAATTGCGAATCTCGTTGATTTTCTTATCTTCATCGGTCAAATAATCAGTAACATATGCATTCTTAAGGCCCTTACCAACGCCGAGAACGGGATGATCTTTACCGATATTAAAGGAAGCTTTCATAATAGCAAAACGAGACCGATTGCTACGACCGGATGCAGAAGCAACAGACGTAACATTATTATCTACATAGGACTTAGTCATGCTTTCGATAGATGCCTGCTTAGCCGGTGCCTTGGCCGGCATAACATAGTTAATAAACCCTACCGAACCAATGAAGCCAACCACAGTGAGTAGTAAGATAGCGCCACCTTTATAGATATACTCCTTGTGTCTCGTATATAGCATATAGGCAGTCAAAAGTACTAATTCAGATAAGAATAGTACAGTGGCTGTTCTCGCCTTTGTCAAAAAGATGCCAAATGTAAATAAGCAAATAATGAGTCCCATTATGTATGGGTTCTTCAATTTTTTGATGAAAGCATACCACAAGAATGGTAATGCAAAGGTAGCATAAATCCCATAGTAAGAAGGCTCTGCAAAGAGGGATCGCATTTGGTTCTTCCATAGCAATGGAGGATACCAAGTTCCGCCATTTTTAATCTCATGGATATACGGATTGATAGCAGATAAAACCTTTTCACCCCATGGCATATGACCTAAGTAAGCCAGTTCAATGCAGTTATAGCCTAGTATCAATAGTACAGAAACTAGCACTGACTGCACGACTAAGGACACACCCTTACGCCACTCCTTAAAGTACCAATTGAATACCATATAGGCAGCACCAAAGGTAAATACATATTCTAATATTGTATTTTTGATAAACCGTACAATCATCCAAGCGCCAACGACGAAGGACTGACTTAGCTGTATATTATGTGCTTGTAACCAATCCATAAGGGCTGGCAACTTCTCAATTTGTTGAACGGGACCATTAATAACCGCATCATAATAGGGATATTGATATAGTCCATACATAAGTGAAACTAAAATATATAGCAAATACACTATGGAAAAACGCTTAAAGGTCTGAAAATGATGGAACTCCATTTTCTTCTTAATAGCTAAATATACGGTGTACAGCAAACCAATACACACAAAGACAACTGTCAATCTTCTGCTAAAGCTGCCAAAGAGGAAATTGATTTGCATAAACTTAGGTATATTTGTAAACAATATAGTGACTACCATACAGGCGAATAAGCTGTCTCTGACTTTAGTATTCATGTATACCCTCTTAACGAGAAGATAAACTATTAATTAGGTTAACCCATTTATCTATAATAGCCTCTTCAGAAAATTCAACTATATAATCATGCGCCTCATCATGCATACGCATACGCAACTCTCTATCATTTATTAATGTTTCTACATGACTCGCCATAGCATCTACATCAAATGGTGCTA
>OCAS01001315.1_pt1 | contig 12868 bp, 21 predicted proteins | sample 1550751 | NCBI WGS metagenome assembly OCAS01 (sample SAMEA2580301, study PRJEB22360) | human gut metagenome | biome: human gut; feature: human-associated habitat; material: faeces | place: Denmark | collected 2008/2010
TCAGGCCATAGCACACTATCCAACACGCCGCCCGGCAGCCGCACCAATGCAAAGTGCTTATAATGATCCACGATCTTCCCGCGGTGCATCTCTCCAGTATGCCCCAAGGAGCCTATCCCCTGGGCCTTAAAGGTATGTACCATTACCGTGCGGCCGATCCTGTAATATCGCTGCGCAGCCTGTATCTCCTTTCGGCTTATGTACCCTGGCGGTATATTATCACGTCTCACTCCACATACCTCCTGACCTCTTCTACTGCGTCATGCCAGCCGCGCGTATACAGTATATGATATTCGTGTGGAAGCTCCATACCATTCACACGCTCACGTATCTCGGCCAGACGCATCCGCAATGCCTCATTCTCACTTCTTAGCATATCTAACTCGTCCATGTCTTCCTCCTCTAAATTTCGATTTAGTTGTGTATTGTTATGTATCGTTACACATTAAAAACATTTCCAGTGCCTTGCGGATCACCCAGGATATGGAGCGGTCCTCACGCTGGCAATAGGCCATAAGCCGCCTAAACTGTCCCGGCTCTATGCTTATATCCTGTCGTATGTATTTCTCTCCTTCTGCTTTTCTCGGTCTTGCCATGCCGGCCGCTCCTTTCTCTGTGTATTGCTCCGTAAGATTTTCTTTATTACGATTTACTCGCAAAGCTCATGGATCGCCCAAAATGGAAAACTTGAAATACACAAATCAGTAATCCTTTTGTTTTTAAATATCCTCTATGGTGTTCTTTTCTTACATGCCTATCCTTTTTAATGAGATATAGCGGATGGAGGAATATTTCATTGAAAATGTTTGCTTTTAATACTATTTCCTCTCCACAAATCGGACAATATGAACTCACTTCAGATGGTCGAATCATTTCTATCTCCTTTCGCTATATGGTTCCGATACATTAACACCATGTGCTTTACATACAGCATGATAACTGTTAAGCAATTCTTTTATTTCCTCCGGCGCTAAACCAGTATCTTCATACTCCTTAAGCAACCAGTATATAGTCATAGCCTCCTGTCTTACAGCTCTGGCGTCTATTACCCTTCTCCTCGTTCCGCCTTCAATCGGCTCATCTGGAATTGTAAACCTATTCATTTTTCGTCCTCCTCTAAATGATCGTTTACCTAATTAAGCACAAAATAAAAGCTACCAACTAAATATTGATAGTTGGTAGCCTCTGAGTATTTATTATTTTTTTCAATTCTTCAATGGTCATAATCCTGTCATGCCGCCTATGTAGCATACGATGACAATTAGAGCACACCGGCACCAGATCCGTTTCCGGGTTTACTTCGACCTCTTCTTCCAAACTATGCAGAGGCTTTTTATGATGAATCTCTGTATATCCTTCACCCAAATCACCATACACGGCTTTAAAATCAAATCCACAAACCGAACACTTACAGCCATGTATGTCAATCGCCTGCTGTCTGCACTTCGCTTTCCGTTCGTACTTTGAAGTATAATAGACCTTTCTTCCCCCCTCTACATAGCATGACGAATTTTGAGGAATTGATTTAGATTTTTCAAATTCCATACCATTTGATAGGACCTCTACACTATACTGGTCATTCCCCAGCCGTCTGAATAATATATAAGGCTTTAAAAGTTCTCTATTCTGTTCATCTTCATAAATTCTAAAATATGCTGCATCCCGAAAGTCTGAATGCCAGAACAATCTTGTCCGATCTTTTCTCATTTCGAGACTTGCAAAATAGGTATTATCATTCAATATTAAAGTTACAAGCTTCTTGTCACCTGGCTTCATTTTCGTTGCTTTCCAGTATTCTCTAATTTCATGGGGAATCCCCGTTCCATGATGATCTACCACAGATTTATCAATTTCTTTCACTGCAATATCTCCATCAATAATCCATGAAAAAAATTTTCCTTCCATATTTTCACCCCCATAAGTATTAAAGTTATCATAATACTTATGGAGCCAACTATCAATATTTAGTTTTCAATGTACTTCAAACTTTTTTACCACTCGTTTGGTGTATCAGTCCCTTTTTCGCTTAGGCCCAGCATATCTGCACCTTCAAATTCCATTCCGAGTTGTCCTTCTATATTGCTATCTTGCATCCACCATAGAAATAAATCATAACCACTCCTCCACTTTGGGGTTCTTCCTTTTGATTTTAGTACCTGGATCAATTTATCAAACGCTCTTATGTACGCTCTCTCATAAGTTGGAAAATCTCTAAACTGCTTCCAGCGTTGCTTTTCTGCCATTGGACAGCCAATACACCCTACTCGTTTATACCCACACTCATACAATTCATTATAGTCAATTCTTTCTGACTGTATAAAATCCCATATTTCTCTATCTGTCCAATCTATTATCGGATTAACAACCATTTTGCCTTTTAGTTCACATTGTTCTATCAATTTCCGTTTATCTGTATTGTCATTCATCAGCATAAGATCATCTGATACTACAATTTTATCTTCTTTCTTTTTTGCAATGGTTTCATAAGCTCCTCTCTCTTTCCTGGCATTACTTTCCGCCCATCTCACCCCAGTAGCTATGAATCTATTTGCACACCCCGTCTCTTTTAAAATCGAACAGCAATACCTCCTAATCCTCGATGGAGGTGTTAATTTAATTGGTATTAATGACCACATATTTATTGATTGACCTTTATATGTAGGCTTTTCTATCTCACAATATATCCCCATTTCCTCCAGTTTTTTAAACTTATCTCGTATATGATATACTGTTTGAGGTGCATCGATAGTCGTATGGCTATTATGTACTTCGAAAGGTACACCTGACCGTATAAAAAGCTTCAGCAGTACATCACTATCTTTCCCTCCACTGTAGGTACACACTATTGGTTGTCCATAATGATGCAATGACATTTTACTTGCCATTTTGATTCTGTCTATTGCCTTATGCTCCAAATCTATTTTACGCGACCACCTTGACTCTTCCATTTCCATTTGTCCATCGCACTCATAATTTTTAAAAACTTCAAATCCCATTTTTTTGAAAGGAGCCGGGATATCCCGTTACGGTGGCCACCGCTCCGGCCTCCTTTCGTTATCGTTCAAATATCAGTTTTGTTGAATAGTATCTTTCAAAATCAATCGGCACTGTTGATATGCTTCTAAGCTTTTAGTAAAACCGTACTCATACACTGGGTCATTCAGGCCAGCAATGATTTGTAACTGTGTGTTAATACGTTTCTCTAATTGTGCCAGTATATCATCCATATCTAACGCCGTTGGCTGCATATCAATCAGCTTCATCATTGCATTAGCTTTTTCAACGGGATAATTTTCTTTTATCGTCATGGCCGCTACCTGTTTTTTAAAAGCGTCAGCGTCAATTAATCTCATAGCGCACCTTCTTTCATAAAATACTAATCAATGTAAGTAACCTGCTTAAACTCGGCAGAAAATACCTCTGTATCACTCGTGGATAATGAAAGCAAGTCGTGCTGAGCATCTTTTTTCACTCTTTCGATTGCTTCCTCCTCAGATCTTGCCCAAACCGTTGCCGCAACTCCCACACTAAAAGATTCTTCAATGTGATACTTTTTAAATTCGCTCATACTAAGCCTTCCTTTCATCGTTAAAATTTTAAATTAGCAGCCTCATCCCTTATGCTCACTATATGCTGCCGTGTCCGGTGCCCTCATTATTACCCAACGGATTTCCCTCAAATACTAATTATGTACAATAGGCAGAAACTGGAATGTCCATGCCTCGTCCATAATCGATACCAGATTTCCATCCTCGTTGACTGCCAGCACATCTATTATCTTTGGTTTTACGATTATGTCTCTATTCTCAAAGTCATCAATAGCTGACATTTCCACACCCATAAGGGCTATGGCATTCAATACCTTATCACCATGTATTACTTTAAATCTGCTTAGATCAATTTCCATACATCTCATTTCCTTTCCTTCACAAATGCATCAATACACCAACTTTTTTCCCTCTTCGAGTTGTTTTTTGCAAAATTCCACCTGGCAGTCTGTGCAGTTATTATCCTGGCAATATTGATAGCTCCTATTTGCATCTTCACAAAAACTGTTACGAAGAATACAATCAAGCATTTTTATGATATCTTCATTCTCCATCCTTTTTTCCTTAATTTTATTAACTTAGCTTTTTTGAGATGATAAGAAAAGTCCCGAAAACAATACTATCCACCAATGTTCAAAAATAATAGCTAACACCACAAAGCACATAATTCTGATCGTATTACTTAGCAATAAAGCAATTTCTGCTTTAATTGTTCGCTCATGCATTTTCCTACCTTTCCTGGTATGTATTTCTATTCCCTCCAAAGCATGGCTCCTCTGTATCGCATACGCCTCCATTCTGATCCATGTCACATTCTTCAAAGTAATACGGATCATTTGTCTTCGTCCAGTGGCGGTACTGTGGACAGCCATAGCATAGTGACCCTTTTTCAAGTAAAAATCTCGGCTCGAATCGTTCTTTTAAGCTCTCAAAATACTCACCTGCTGCCCTGGCTGCTTCCCGGCAATCATATCCATAACAGGTATGGCCCCTGCTGCCTTTACAGAATCTACAAGCATTATGATTCACCCATTCACGCTTATTCTCTTCCACCGTTCCTCCTCTAAAGAACTGTTTTATTGATTAATGCTACATAAAAACACCTGCTGCATGTTATTTCTTTTTGGAAGAGGGGCTAAATGCCCCTCCAATGCCGTGACACATTGTTATCCGTTTATTCCTGCGATTACAAAAGACTGTTTACGGGTTACAATAGACCGGTCTATGCTATACCAGGGATGCGCATTCCCCGGCAATCTATATTAAGCCCCAACACCTAAATACTGGTTATGCATCTGCCTCAGATGATTTTTATTTGCGGCAGAATAGAAGCTAATTGTTGTGGCAGGATTTTTATGCCCTAAAATTAACTGGATATCTTCAATGGATCCGCCCTTCATCCGTAACAGGGTTGCCATTGTTTTCCGGAATAAATGGGGGTAAATTCTCCGCTTTAAGCCTGATCTGTCTCCTATATTTTTTATGATCAGCCGTAAACCATCTTCCTTCACCGCATCGTATGGCCTTCTTACCCCGGCAAACAATGCCGGATTCCCGTCTCTGCGTTCCTTCAAGTATTTTTGGAGATGGACTCTGGCCACGTCCGTCAAAAATACCGTCCTGTACTCATCGGTTTTATGAGCGTAAATTAATATCTCGCCTTTCTCCCAGTCAATATCATCTCTCTGTATAAGCGGTACTTCTCCGATACGCACACCGGTACTTAATAAAAATTCCATCAATGCCCGTTCCCGCTTATCTTTGCAGGCCACACGGAGTTTTTCAATTTCCTCTCCTGATAAATAATCAATCGGTTTTCTGTGTTCCTTGCGGATCGGTACGGCTTCTACCGGATTTGTTACAATAATCCCGTGTTTCCTGAACCATGTAAAAACTGCCGATAAAAATCGTCTTTCATTATTTACGGTTCTGGGTTTGTTTCCTTTGGCCTCGTATCGGTCCAGATAAAACTTAATATCAATCGATGTGATGTGTCTTATATTTTTGTCCGTAACACAGAGCATATTACGCATGGCTGAAGTGTATGCATTTATGGTCTTTTCACTTAACCCGTCTTTACGCACATTCGTCTCATAGAGGTGCAACAAATAGACATTGTCATCCATCTCCGTAGACAATTCCGTTTCCTTCTTCATAATTTCCACGTAGTACAGCGCTTTGATTATGATACTTTCAAGTATCCTCAAATTCTCAGTATTGATATGCGGCTCCATCTGCATTAAAATTTCATTGATAATTCTCTCCTTCATAAGCTTTTCTCCTTCGTATGTTGCTTAAGAGGATCAAATATGATATAATCATCTTAAGCAGAGGCGGTAGAAAAGAGCTTTGGTCGGCAGTTCTACCGCTATTTTTATGCTCACATTTTCGATTATCAAATCAATTTCTTCTTAGAACAGATAAAATAAGTTACTCGATTGTTTTATTGTTTCGTCTTTTCTCTATCCTCCTGCTGCCTTGTCTCATCTGCTTCATCCGTCATATAATTGCGCTTAAAAACTTCCATAAATTCTTCTCTTGTGTGATTCTTCTCAAAGATTTTCTGGCCTTCCTTATGCAGCCGATCGCACAGCTCCTTGTTGAAATGTACTCCTTCTTTCGAATCACGATGGTGTAAGTAGCACAGATGCACGGTCAGTCCATAACGTTCCGACAGCTTCCTTCCTGGATTTCCCCCGAAAATATGATGGCGTTCTAACGATCCTGTGGTTCCGCAGACGTAGCATTCCTCCGGATTGTTCTCTACTATGCTTTTCTTTTCCATGATATATCCCTCTCGTCCCGTTCTTCCAGCCACAAGTACCAATCTCTGTCATCTGCCTGATTTAAGATTTCGGCCATTTCTACGATGCTCTTAGCTGCGGCCATGGCCTCGTACCTGGTACGGATCCGTTCTTCTGACACCTGGCTTCCATCATGGCATTTTATATAGCCCTCAGGAAGCATCTCCTCATAATCTTCCACGTCCATCTGTTTAATGACTTCCGGTTCTTTGGGCACCGCCGCTTCTGGTTCCGGTTGCGCCGGCGCAAATTCCGGTTGTTCCGGCTCCTGATCGGCTTCTTCCTCCTGCGGTCTGCATTCTGAGATGCAGCATTCATCCGGACATTCCTCCCTCCCAGGGCAGTCCCAGCAACAGGCACGTTTACAATCGTGTGGAGGCTTTCGATTCTCGCCACATCTTTCATCAGGATCATGGAGGCAAATCTCAGGCTCCTGTGGTTCATCTGGTTCCTTGTCATGTATGTGGCCTTCGTCTCGTTCATCTGGCGCTGGTGTATGTGTTTGCGCCGGCGCAATTTCCAACTTTGATTCTGGCTCTTTTTTGGGCTCTGGCTTTGGAGCAGGTGCTGGAACCTCCTGCACTGTTTCTGAAAGCGGTTCCCCATACAACGCTTCCCATGCCTTCTCCGGCTTCCCTCCGTCCGGGCAAAGCATTGTCAGTACAGCGATGCACTCCTCCCACGAAAAGGTGTCTTTGGAGTTATCGCGGATATTCAATAGCTCTAACTCGCTTTCCTTCCCCTTGATGGACAGCATATACTTTCCCAACCCTTGGATCCGGGTAATCAGAGTGGCGATGCCGGAGGGCGCCAGTGTTTCAAATACCTGGTTTATTTTGTCCGTCCCTTCCCGGAGGGATTCGTATACGCCTTCATACTGGATCCGGTTGTCATAGTAGTATTGGTGGAAGAACCGTTCCAGTTTACTTTCCATCATCTTCTGCTCCGGCTTCTCTCCCTCCATCAGCACTTCTAAGTCTGTGATCTTTTCCTCTTCCTTAATTTCTGCTTTGATCTGCCGGATCTCCTGCCTTGTGGTGCCCGCCGGCAGGAGATCGACCACTTCCTCCGGCAAGGTCAGCATTTCGGCCAATAGGGACATGCCATAGACCCGGTACTTCTCCTGCAGGCGGTCGGAATATCCATCTACGGAGTACCGGTCATTGATTCCGATCATCTTCGATACGACATCTCCCGTGAAATGATATTCCGCCCAGGCAAATTCTGCGATTGTTTTGTATCCGCTGTCCGCCAGAATATCTGTATCCCTGGCACGCTTCAGCAGATAACCGATCCGGACAAATCCCTCTGACTGCTTCCGTACCTCGTTCCCGAACGCCTCTTTAAACTCCTGATATGTATTGATTCTCGTAAGTTCCATGCTCTTACATTGCCTCCATAAAGTCTTCCATGAGCCCCTGTAAGACTCTGGTATTGTTTTTTGCGATTAAATCCTGTATGTTACGTTCCCGCTTCTCCGCACTTATTTTTTGCAGCTCATGATCTTCTTTTTTGATTCGTTTCTTGACCACCTGCTGCCATTCACGGAGAAATTCCCGGATCTCTTCTATTCCCGGTTCTTCGTCCAAATAGGACCGGTGCTGCCGGATGGTTCCGTTGGGTTCGACCTCAATGGTGTAGAATGGGATATCCGGCTCCTCTCTCCGGCGGAGGAAGCAGATGTATGTTTCCCGCGACATCAGGCGTTCAAAGTACCGTTCGCTGGACCCGGCGCAGTGGTGGAGTGCATTTCCTTCCTTCACGATGTCGACCAGCCGCTCCGGTACTGTGATCTGGTATTCTTCGCTCTCGTATTCGTATTTCGGTTTTGCTTCTCTTAGATTTTCCTCGGCGCCCGGGAATTTTTTGGACATGTCATCCGCATATTGTCGACTCCGTTCCGGATCACTGTCCATGTCATCGAGGATCCGGGCTTTCTGTGCATAGATGACCATCTCATCATGGCGGCGTTTCAGTTCCTTCGGCCGATATACCATTTCGTCATCCAAGTTCTTCCCAGGTACCCGGCACATGGAGAGGTAATCCGCCCACTGGCCTAAGATCCCATTCGGCATCAGGCCCGGGTACTGGGTCTCCTTCTGCTTTTTCACGTAGTTTGCGATCTGCTGCGGGGTCATTTTCTGGTCGATGAACCGGATTGAATTTGGCACGACTTTATTCTTTACCAGCCACTCCAGTGTTTCCTGGCTGATTTTGAGTTCTTTTTCCTCGGCATACCGCATCCACTCCAGCTCAGCTTCTCCTCCGTTGATTTCCCGTAAGCGGAGGATCTTCTGACGGTCCTCCAGCTGAAATACTTCGCGTTCATTCTCCCCATGTAAATTCAGCTTCCCATAGTAGCTTCCGTATACCGTCAGATGGTCTATGGTCTCCTCCAGCATCTTCCAAAAACGTCCCTTGAACAGATATTCAATTGTCTCCCGGATCCCAATCCCTGCTGCCATGAGCCGGTTATAGTCAGCCTGTACCTCTTTTTCTGCCATCTGAGAAAAGAGCCTGCTCCACTTCTCGTATCCGGTCTGCTTGAGTGCCTCTTCGATCCCATCCGGGTAAAGGTAGCAGCTCCGCTCCCGCTTATTTGATCGGTTGGAATCCCACCAGGTCTCGTCCTCATACCATCGGTTCCCCAGCCAGATCCCACTCTCCTGATAGTAATAAATGGTGCATTTCGGCGTGAGCCCCCGATGGAGCAGGATCCGGATCTCTTCATCCAGATAGGTATGGATCCCTTCTCCATCCCATTCGACGGTTGCCTTCATATGTCTTGCTACGCTTTTTTCCGGATCGATCCGCTGCAAGACCAGGAACCCAGCTTCCCGTTTGATTTTGTCTGTCCTCTTCTTGGCGGTCAATCTAGCGCTGCAGGCCGTACAGATCACTTCATCATTGTGACGGATCTTCTTTCCTCCGTCTGCCCGCACCAGTTCCCCTCCCGCTTCCTTACAACAGGTTCTCTCCCACTCCCCTGCTGCCTTATCGTAAAATGCGTAGTGCTGGTTCTCTCCGACTGCCTTTGTGATCCAGTCCCTGGCGCCGGCGGGAAGATGCGGCACCGCGTCCATCAGGCGGTGAACCCGCTCCCGTTTCCGGTCGTATCCCCGCTCCCGTTTCTCTTTATTCCGGTCCTGCTCCCGGTCCTCAATTACAGCATATAAGTTCTCCCTGTCTGTTTTCAGCACGGCCAGGGCCAGCTTCATGGATTCCGGATCCATCTCCACTTCCCGATTCATACTGTAGGCGCTGCGGTAATAGCTTTTATCATACATGGCCGTCAGATTACAGGTTGTCCAGATGTTTTCTGTGACAAAATACGTCTCGTATTCATTCGTTTCAGTGTTGAAGCAGTGTCTGGCCTTCCACTGCTGTTCACCCGCAGCGTCTGCTTTGAAATAGTCCAGGACCAGGATGTCCCCTGTCAGATGGGCCGTAATCACCGCATCCTTTTCCCTCCATTCTCCGGTCGGCAGCTTCGGCGGTTTCTTCATAACCAGTACCCGTTTCATCGTTCTACCTCCTTCGGCCTATTTTCATGCAGGGTGTACCAGGTGTCCGGCTGGATCTCCCCTTTTACCTCGATCAGCCGGGCTTCCTCGATGAGTCCTCCTGTTTCTTTGATCATTCCCAAATAGGCGCCTGCTGCCCCCTTCACTATCGGGTGTTCTCCCCTGGCAATCGCAATTGCGCCGGCGCAATTTGCCTCTGCGCGATCCTCTGCGACGGAGATCCGGATACCTGCCTTGAGCCAGTCCCGCTGTGGGTGCTGTACCATGAACATCATCCCATGTCCGGCAAGCTCTTTTACGGACAGTTCCTTCACAATCGTCAATTCGGTGCATGCGATTTTATTATCACTCTGGTCCTCGTCGATGCTTCCGGCTGCTTCACAGAGGAAATACCGGTTCCTTCCGTCCAGTGGGTACCAGTCTAAAACCAGGAACGGGTTTTCCGTACAGTGGAGTCCTGCTACTGCCGTTTTCGCCCGGTCCTCCCGGATCGTTTCCCCTAAGTGGTACTGGAACTTTCCCCGTCCCTGGGTACAGGTCATATCTTCCCGCATTCCCTTATAGACAATCATTTCGCGCCTCCCAAATAGTATTCCGTGATGATCTTCTTTGCTTGTCCCATATCCGGAATCCCAAGCGTTACCCGGTAAGAGATTCCGGCCGCTTTTAAAATGCCTTTGTCAACAGGCCTCGCGTTTTTAAAGCTCCAGGATACCAATGCGGCCATACAGCCCTTTAGGCTTTTCTGTTTCCTGCGGGCTGCCGCCGCCATGGCCGGATCCTCGGAGCAACGGATTCTGATGTACTGCATCCAGTCCTCCATGATCCCGTATGGCTTCAATGTTGCAGACTCAACCTCTAATTTTCCAAACGCGGCCATGAGCGGGGTGACAAATTCTGAGGTACACCCGTCGATATAGTCTCTTGCGTCCTCTTCATCAATGCCGTTTTCTTTGGCAATGGTGAGGATTGCTTCGGTGTCGCCTTCCTTGAGCTGGGCGGCAGCAGCGCGGTTCAGTTCTTCTGCGGAATCAAATTCTCCAAATTTCTCAAACATGGTTTTTTCTCCTTTCCATGACCAGTTCCGGATATGTAATGGTTTTTATTTTCCCATCTCCCGGCCGGCTGTGCAGATTCTCTACCTGTACCAGGAACGAATACTTACGTACTACCCTGTCTTTTTTTTCGTCTCGGCACCAGTAGTCTCCGGTCTTCGGGGACATATTCCAGTTCTTCATACCGAATGATATCCCCGATCCGGAGTGATCTCTTCAGTTTTTCCACTTCGCGTGGAGTAATTGCATTTTTGATATTAAATTCTTCCTGCGTCATTTCATTCTCCATTCGTTTTTATGATTTTATAGGAGTGTGCGGCCAGAAGATCCGTAACCCGGCGCCATTGTTCCGCATTTCCGATGGTCTTTCCTTTTGCATTCTTCCAGCCGTTCTGCTGCCATTTCATGAGCCACCCACAGCGGATTGCCGATGTTAAATAATCGGATTCCGTATAGATATTCAAGATACATGGGTGCTGAAGGATTTGGAGCGCTGTTTCGAGAGCGTAAAGGATATTGCTGTTCTGGGTTGCCTTACGCTCCGCTTCCAGTACTTTTTTATGGAGCACTCCGGCCTTGTCCAGAAATTCGATCCCGGCCCAGTATTTACTGGGGCTCGCGAGTATTTTCATTGTTACGATATACATCGAATGTTTTGCTCCTTTCCGTCAGCTTCCGGCCAGTCCTCATCATCTGTTTGCAGCCAGTCCTCATCGTCTGGTACCAGTCTGATCATGATATATCTCTGATACTTATATCCCAGCTTGTCCACACCGTTGTATAAGCTGTCCTTGTCTATGTAATACCCCTGACGGGGTTGTGGATCCTGTTTCCAGGTCTTAGCTTTTTTCATCCGGATACGGGGTTTTGGCGTGATTAAGTTCCTACTACAGGAATAGCGCTGCTTCACTGGGCTTCCTTCCTCACGGAATGTCTTTTCTGTCTCTTTGATGAAATATTCTGCCAGTCTGCTGTATTCTCCATTGTCATACAGGCCTACGAACTTCGGGTTCCCTTTCCCCTTCCAGAGCCGCCTTACAAAATCAGCCGTGGTTTTCTTACCTGTATTGATGTTGTTAAGGATCAGGTGATGATGGATCGCCTTGCGCTTATATTCCGTCACCTGAATGTACTTTAACTTGTCTCCATACTTTTTGTATATTTTCCGCAATTCCGCCAGAAGCTCCTGCAGATATTCCTGCGCTGTCTCCGGGTCCGGTCTGTGCTCTCTCCGGTATGTCAGGGTGACGTGCCAATCCCCTGGGCGGAAGTTCGCATTTATTTTCCGGGCCAGTTTCCTGGCTGCCTGTTTCATGTTCGCTTCCTGAATCTCCTCCGGTGTCTTCTTTTTCGCCTTCTCCCGGTGCTCCCCCTTTCTGCTTCCCCGCGGGATGCATTTAATCACCTCTATGGCCATCCCCATCTCATACTCAATCTGCTTATATCTGTGCATATCCTATCCCTCTTTCAGGCTAAGTTTAATCCTTTTATCAAGTCCGAAAAGCGTCTAAAATCCGCTTAAAACCTTGACATTTGGGCCGTTCACAGATATACTAAATATGGGTTATTTAGGTCTGTGGATGACCGAGCTCCTGATGTTATTCCAGTAACATCAGGAGCATTTTTTTGTTTTCAACGTACTTGTCCATCTTCTCACGCGGTCCCAGCCAGAACGCGCTTTACTTCCATCTGGTCCTCGACTGACATGTGGAAGAGCTTTCTCTGCTCGGCTTCCTTCTCCATTTCTTCGATGCATTCGTCACAGTACGGCATCTCTGCTGGATCTAAGGGGCAGTCGCACCGGTGGCAGTTATATCTGTGTCTCATTTCTCAACGTTCCTTTCAATATTTCATATGTGATGATTCCTGCAGCGGCGGCGGCGAAACATTCCCCGCCATATGCCATGTATCCACGCTCTATGTAGGCCAGAGGGGCT
>OCAS01001328.1_pt1 | contig 12664 bp, 14 predicted proteins | sample 1550751 | NCBI WGS metagenome assembly OCAS01 (sample SAMEA2580301, study PRJEB22360) | human gut metagenome | biome: human gut; feature: human-associated habitat; material: faeces | place: Denmark | collected 2008/2010
CTTTTAACGAAAAATCCAAGGCGTGAGCCTTGGGCTTTGTCTACAGTCTGAGGGAATGGCCGGATTGGCCATTCCCTTCCCTCAGGTTGCAGACGAATCATCTTTGGGATTTGCATCTCAAAGCCGTTTTTCTATTAGCTTCTGCTATACAGATGCCCTATGACAAAAGAAGATTTCTTCAAGAAATATGGGTATGCTTATGATGAGTATTATTAGCTTTATATCTGCCGCATTCTGGGTCAACATATGAACAGCCCGCTTTCCTTTGATACTTCCATTACACCGGAAAAGAGCTATAAAATCCTGAAAACAAAGGATTCCATAGCTCTTTTAGAGAAAAGTCCAGACGTAATCCGCGGACTTTGTCTTCAGTTCAGTCTGGGGCCGGGAGCATTTAACTCCCAGCCATTTCCATTCATCATCACCATCCATCATCCCATGGACTCCAGGGCTTCCCGCACCCATACAAGGCGCTGCCAGTCAATGGAGAATGGCAGCGAGCAGTCCGCGGCCACCACCAGCCCCTCCCGGCCCGCTTCCTCAACAATCTTCCGGGCAGCCGCCTTAATCTGCGCCTCACTTCCCGTATTCAGGATTCCCTGGGCCGTGTTGGCAAAACCGCCCACCACGCAGCGGTCCCCAAACAGCTTCCTGCCCTCCGACAGAGAAAGCCCATCCACATTAACAGCCCAGTTAACCGCCTTTGACTTATATCCGGTCCACTGGTCCACATGGTTGTGCTTTCCCTCATAACCGCATACATGTAAAATGGAGCAGTCATTGATGGCATTGGCCGCCTCCAGCACCTGCCGGTCCGCCTCGCCGAAATACTTTTCATGTTCCTCATCGCTGATAAGATCCACATTCTGGTTCTGCACACAGTAGTAAATACCATCCATGCCGCCGTCCTCCATCAAAGCTCGCACCAGGTTCACGGTGCCCTCGCTTATCCGCTTCATGGCATCCCCCATCTTCACCGGGTTTTCCCGGAACGCAGCCATGAACACCTCCTCGCCGTGCAGTATGCGGAACAGCATGGAAGGCGAGAACACATTATAGATATAAACCGTCTCATCACGCAGCTGTGAAATACGCCGCGCGCTTTTCACATGGGCCTGGATCCAGGGATGTTCCCGGTCCAGGGCCTCAATCCCCGCAAAATCCTCCACGGACTTAAAATGGACCAGCCCGTCACTTGGATATCTGAACAGCCCGTCACACATGACCTTCACAAAATCCGGCTGCACTTCATTGATATAACGCCGGTGCCCCTCATATAACGCGTCCAGTATTCCCGGATCCTCCATTGCATCAACCTTGTCTTCATGTTTCACAAAATGGAACCAGAAGGAAAACGGTACACGGTCAACCGGCTGCCCGTTAAAAGCAGCCATTATACGCTCGCGGTGATTCATAATAAGCCCCTCTTTCTTAAAATTGTATGGTAATCCATCCATTTATATCTGTAATCTAAATTTCAATATAACGCCCTTCCCGGTTGGAACGGTAAACCGCATCCACGACCTCCATGACCCTAAGCCCGTCCCTGGCAGATACAGGCGGCGGTCCGTCATTAAGGATACATTTGAAAAACGCCTCATCCACAAGGGTTTTCTCCACCTCACGCTGGCTGGGTACATCCGGCAGGCACAGACATTCCGCCTGCCCGTCCTCCAGTTCCACACAGACCGGCGCTTTCTGACCGTATAAGGTAATGCTGCCTTTGGTGCCAAAAATCCGGGTGATGCGGTCATTGCCGTTATAGCTGACACGGCTGGCCGTCAGACTGGCAATCACGCCGTTCTCATACTGGAGGATTGCCATGGCGGTGTCGTCCCCGCTGGTCACATGACGGCTGCGCCCCTGTGCGTCAACCCGGGTCAGACGCGCCGTCACACCCTTCACAGAGGATGAGAGCAGGTAATGCATCAAATCAATCCGGTGGCTCAGCACCTCGCTCCCCGCATTATAATCCTCGGGGCAGGCGTCATCCATGGGCAGATCCAGTCCCAGGCAGCTGCGCACATTCAACACCGTGCCGATTGTACCTGCTTCCAGTAATTCCTTTGCCTTCATGTGGGGTCCGTAATAACGTTGGTTATGGGAAACCATCAGTTTGGCTCCTGCGTTATCCGAAGCCTCCAGCATGAGCGCTGCTTCCCCTGTTGTAACACTCATTGGCTTTTCACACAGAACATGTTCCCCGACATCCTTCCTGCTGTGTTCCTGGCTGCGGTTATAGATTCCGTGAAGGACCGCCAGGTCTGACCGCATTATATTGGGAATATGCCTGGTATGGGCAATATTCCCGCTTCCGATTATAACTGTGTGTATCATGGAATGCCCTCACTTCTGCTGCCTGGACACGGAACTGGACAAATCGCTTTTGCCCTCGTCCCTCAGCTGTGCCCGGTACAGTTCATACCACTCTTCCCTGGTCAGCTCCACATCGATGCCCGTGCATATATCCTTCAGCCTCTGTGCATTGGTGGTACCGATAAGGGGCTGGATTTTCGCAGGATGGCGCAGGATCCAGGCAATGGCAATGGCTGACTTGGACACCTGCCTTTCCTCCGCCAGACGTCCGGCCACCTGGTTCAGCTCAGGATACTGTTCATTGTCCATAAAAGGACCGCCGTAAAAACCGAACTGGAAGGGACTCCATGCCTGGATGGTCATTTTATGGATACGGCTGTAGGTAAGGACATCCCCATTGGTATCCGCCAGGGCATGGGGCTGCATGCGCAGGGGCTGGGACGCGTCCACCAGGTCGGGATGCGCCACGGAAAACTGGAGCTGGTTCATGATAAGGGGCTGCTGCACACAGGTTTTCAGCAGTTCCACCTGCATGGGCTTGTGGTTGGAAACGCCGAAGTACCGCACTTTCCCGGTGGAGTGGAGATAATCAAATGCCTCTGCCACTTCCTCCGGTTCCACCAGGGTATCCGGGTGGTGGAGCAGGAACATATCCAGATAATCCGTGCCCAGACGTTTTAAGCTTGCCTCTGCGGACTTGATGATATGCTCCTTTGACTGGTCGTTATAGAGGGTCTGCACCTGGTCGCGGATAAGGGTGCACTTGGACTGGATCTGAATCCGTTCCCTGACGGAAGGCGTCTTCAAATCCAGTATTTCCCCAAAAATCTCCTCACTTTTCCCAAACCCGTAAACATCCGCATGGTCAAACAGGCGGATACCCAGGTCCAGGGCCTGATGGACCACCTTCCTGGCATCCTCCAGGGGTACACGGCAGATGCGCATACATCCCAGTGCTGCTGCCGAGGATTCCACCATGCCGCCAATCATAATATGTTTCATAAATGCTCCTCTCCTTGGCTGTATCTGAACCTTCTCATTTACGCCATTTTACTTTAACATATATTATACCACATCTGCCTCAATCAGGAATGGGCATTTCCCAGGTAGGCCCTCTTTACCTCTTCATTGCTGCGCAGTTCCTTGGCCGGCCCGTGGAGCGTGATCCTGCCTGTCTCCAGCACATATCCGTAATCAGCCACCTTAAGCGCCATGTTGGCGTTCTGCTCTATCAGCAGGATGGTCACGCCCTGCCGGTTGATATCGCGGATCAGGTCAAAAATCAGCTGTACCAGATTGGGCGCCAGGCCCAGGGAAGGCTCGTCCAGCAGCAGAAGCTTTGGATTGCCCATCAGGGACCGGCCGATTGCCAGCATCTGCTGTTCACCGCCGGACAAGGTGCCTGCCTGCTGCTTCAGGCGTTCCTTGAGCCTGGGGAATAGCTGGCAGACCCGTTCATAGCCGTCGCTAACCAGCTTTTTCTGGTTCCTGACCGGAAATGCACCCAGCCGCAGGTTCTCCTCCACCGTAAGGGAGGGGAACACCTCCCGGCCTTCCGGGGAAAGGCTGACGCCCCTTTTCACAATCTTGTGCGGCCCCATATTGGCAATATTTTCACCGTTCAGTTCAATAACAGAGCCTTCCGCCACCTTTAATATCCCTGTGGCGGAAAGGACCGTGGTGCTTTTTCCCGCCCCATTAGACCCTACCAGGGTTACGATTTTTCCTTCCGGCACATCCAGGTCAATGCCTTTCAGGGCATGGATGGCCCCATAATATGTATTCAGGTTCCGTATTTTAAGCATCCTCATCCTCCTCCTGGCCAAGATAGGCTTCAATGACCCTGGGATTGGCGGCAATCTCCTTTGGCAGGCCGGAAGCTATAAGCTTGCCGTAATCCAGCACATAAATGCGGTCCGAGATATTCATGACCACGTTCATATCGTGCTCAATCATCAGGATGGTATATCCCTGGTCCCGCAGCTCTTTTATGAAATCCAGCAGGTCCCCGGATTCCTGCGGGTTCATGCCTGCCGCAGGCTCATCCAGAAGCAGTACCGAGGTATCCGTGGCAATGGCGCGGGCAATCTCCAGCCGGCGCTGGAGGCCGTAGGGCAGGTTCTGGGCATAGTCATCGGCATAATCTGCCAGACCGATGGATTCCAGGATGTCCATGGCCTTCTGGGTGCTTTCCCGTTCAGCCCTGCGGTATCTGGCCGTCTTAAACACCAGGTCGGGAAATGAATACCGGATATTGATACTGCCGCCTATAAGGACATTTTCAATGACACGCATTTCCTTAAACAGCCTGATATTCTGGAAGGTACGGGCAATACCCGCCCCCACGATGGTCTGGGGCCTGTTATTCTGGATTGGTTTTCCCTTAAATATGATTTCCCCTGATGTCACCTGGTAGACACCGGTCAGCATATTGAACAGCGTTGTTTTGCCCGCCCCATTGGGCCCGATGATGCTGATGATTTCCCCCTGTTCCACGTGGAGGGAAACGTCATTGACAGCCACAAGGCCCTTAAACTTTTTAGTCACGTTTTTCATTTCAAGAAGACTCATACCGTGTCACCGCCTGGACTAGATTTGTGTTTAAAGGTTACGCCCTTTGGAAATCGGTAGGGCCGGTCGGATAAGCTGCCCAAGAGGCCCTGGGAGCGGAAACGCATCATGACGAGAAGTATGAGCCCGTATACCACAAACCGGTATAATGCAAATGACCGCAATACTTCGGGGAATGCCACTAATAGCACCGCTCCGAGGATCTGCCCCTTGATACTGCCCATGCCGCCCAGAATACAGATGCAGACAATGAGCATCGAAGTGTCAAAGTTAAATGTGTTAGGGTCAATGTAACGGTTCATTGCGGCAAAGGTTGCGCCCACAAGCCCTGCCAGTCCCCCTGCGATGGCAAAAGCCGTTACTTTATAGCGTTCCACGCTGACTCCCATGAGAACGGTGGCCAGCTCATCGTTTTTGATTGCCCGCAGGGTCCGTCCCAGCTTCGAATTGTCAATGGCCGCGCAGAATGCAATGGAAAGGATGAGGAAGGACAGCACCAGCAGGTACAGGCCTCCATTGGCCGTTGTCAGTTCATACCCCATGACGCTGGGACGCGGGATCTGCTGGATGCCAAAGGCCCCGTTGGTCACATCCTCCCAGCTGAGCAGGACCATCCGGACAACCTCGGCAAACCCCATGGTGGTGATGGCCAGATAAGAACCGGAAAGCCGCATGGTGGTCAGCCCCAGCAGCATGCCAAGAACTACGGAGAACACTACGCCGATGACCGCGGAGCTAAAAAAGCCCATGCCGTACCGGGTGCCCATGACAGCCGATGCATAGGCGCCGATGGAATAAAATGCAGCATGTCCCATGGACAGCATGCCGGTCAGTCCAAGTATGATATTCAGGCTCAGCGCCAGTATGGCATAGAGGCCGATCATAATCAGCACGCGGTACATGTACTGGTTTACGTCAAGGAAATAAAGGGCCGCCAGCGCCATGACCAGCGCCAGATGGACGGGCCTGTCATATTTCCAGTAAAGTTCTTTCAGATTGCGGAATATATTTTTCATGGTATCCATTCTACACCTTCACCGTCACTTTCTTACCAAAAACCCCGTTGGGGCGGATAATCAAAACCAGGAACAGGATAATGAACGCGGTGGCGTCCCGGTAGGCCCCGCCCAGATAGGTAACGGCAAGGGCCTCCGCAACCCCCACCACCAGTCCTCCCACCACGGCCCCATGGAGCACGCCGATACCGCCAAGTACAGCTGCGGCAAAGGCCTTCAGAGCAATCTGGACACCCATTGTGGGATACACAGTGTTGTAGTAGCCTGCCACCAGAAACGCTGCAAGGGCCGCTGAAACGCCTGAAAGGGCAAAGGTGAATGTTATGACATTGCGCACATTCACGCCCACCAGCTGCGCCGCACGTACATTCTGCTCCGTCCCGCGCATGGAAAGCCCTATGCTTGTCCGGTAAATCAAAAGGGTAAATACAGACAGCATCACAAGGGATACAAGCGCGATTACCACCTGTGTGGAATTCAGCCGGATACCGGCCACATTCCACACCCCGAAATCAAATATCTTGGGAAATGGTTTACGTTCGCTTCCAAAAACAATCATCAGAAGATTCTGGACAATATAGGAAAATCCCACCGTACTGATAAGCGCCGCAATGCTGGGCGTGTTTTTTTCCCTCAGGGGCGCCAGTACAATCCGGTCAAAGCCCACATTAATGATGGCAGTCAGGACGCATGACAGGATAAGGGCGGGTCCCCATCCCCATTCCAGCGTCACGAACAGCAGGGCCACATGGGCGCCCAGCGCATATACGGCGTCATGGGACATGTTGACCAGACGCAAAATCCCGAATACAAGGGAATACCCCACGGCAATCAGTGCATAAATCATGCCAAGAGACAACCCGTTAATAAGCTGCTGAAATAACATGTACTTACCCCCAGTCAATTCATTAAAAAAACGATCCGGTTTCCCTTACCGTGAAGCTTCCCTTACAGAGAAGCAACAAACTCATCCCACGGCAGGATTGCCATGTCTGTCAGTTCCACGAACTTGCCGCCGCTCACTTCAAATACCAGCAGGTTCTTCTGCGCATCGCCAATCCCGTTAAAGGTGATGTGTCCTGTGATGGCGTCATAATCCGTATCATACAGCGCATCCTTGATGGCTGAACGCTCAGCGCTGCCCGCCCGCTCAATGGCCTGGGCAATCATGTTCACATTCTCATAGGTCTGCACCGCCATGTTGTCCGGGTCGTGCCCTGTCTTCTCATTGAACTGCTGCACAAACTTCTGGGCTGCAGGGTCAGGATTCTCAGGATTAAAGCCGGCACACATGCGCACGCCTTCCACCGCGCTTCCCCCAAGGTTAATCAGCTCCGTGGAATAGGCGGAACCAACCGAGAACATTTTAATATCAGGATTTAAGGTGCGGTACTGGTTCGCAAACGGAGCAAAGGTGGCGTACATAGTCAGCACGAAAACCGTGTCGCAGTCCTGTTCCATGAACTTGGTGATATTGGCGGAAAACTCCTCGGTTCCATCCATGACCTCTTCCTGGAGCACGATCTCAAAGTCCACTTTGCCCTTTACCTGCTCATAGGCAGTCTCCATGGCCTGCAGCGCGCCCTGCCCCCAGTCGTTTTTCAGGACCAGCACGCCTACCCGTTTGCTGCCGCTGTTCTGGCATATCTGGAGGACCGTCTCAACCTCCTGTGAAATCAGTACATTGTTGCGGAAAATATATTCACCCATGCCGGAATAGTCAGGATGTGACGCGGACGCGGATAACAGCGGTATCCCTGCGTCCATATATGTATTGGCAGCCGTCATGGCAACGCCTGATGAAAAATGTCCCAGGACCGCTGCAATGGAATCATCCGAAGCAATCATCTCTGCAATGGCGCCTACCTCTTCCTGGCTGTTCTTGTCATCAAACTGCAGCAGTTCCATGGGCGAGCCGTCTAAAAGACCGCCGCTGCTGTTGATTTCATCCACCGCAATCTCGCAGGCAGCGTAGAAGTTCTGGCCGTATTCCGCGTAATCACCTGTCATGGGACCTGAAAATGCAATCTTAATCGGGGTTTTTCCGGAATCAGCCGCGGTTTCGCCCGGCGCGTCCGCATTCTTGCTCACAGCCGGTGCATCCGTGGTTTTTCCGCCGCAGGCGCCCAGGGCACCTGCCATCATCAGGACTGACAGGACAATACTAATCTTTTTTCTCATAAAAATCTCCTCCATTTTTCTTTATTGAGCAGATATCCATTAAATCATGGATAATCCTGCTGAAGTTATCCGCGTCCCAGGCGCTCCGGCCTATAAAAAGGCCGTCAACATCCGGGGCCTGGATCAGTTCCCGCGCATTCATGTTGTTGACGCTGCCGCCATAAAGGATGGGAATCCTCTCCCCGGCCTCCCTGCCGTATATCTCCCTCAGCGTCTGCCGGATTACCGTATGCATCTGACCGGCATACCGGACTCCGGCCGGCGTGCCTCTAACGCCGATGGCCCAGACCGGCTCATAAGCAATCCAGATATCCCGTGCCTGCTCAGGTGTCGTATCCCTCAGCCCTGCCTTTAACTGGGTCCTCACAACCTCATTCTGGATGCCCAGCCCTTTCTGCCCATCCGTTTCCCCCACGCACAGCAGCGGGGTGATATGATGCCGCAGGGCTGCCAGGACCTTCCTGTTCTCAGCCTCATCATCCTCACCAAATACATGGCGGCGCTCGCTGTGTCCTATGCAGACCACCCCTACCCCCGTCTCCTTCAGCATAAGAGGCGACACCTCTCCGGTAAACTGCCCTTCATCCTCCCAGTTCATGTTCTGCGCCCCAAGGGTAATGTTCCAGGCATGGGCGGTTCCTGCCGAGGCGTCCAGGGCCGTATAGGAAGGCATCACGAACAGTTCCACCAGGCTCCTGTCAATATCCCTGGTAAGGCTTCCCAACCGGTCTAAGAACGCAGCGGTCTGGCGTATGGTCTTATACATCTTTGTATTTGTGCCGATATACAGTTTTTTCTGCATTTGCCGTATCTTCTTTCTAAAGGATTCTTCAGCGGAAATTCGCTGTTTCCAAACTCGTGATCACCTTTATCTTCGGAGTGGAAGGACCGTCGATATAATCCAGCTTCAGCCACTCCTTTAAAATCGTCTTTGCCAGTTCCGGCCCAATGACACGTGCCCCAAAGCAGATGACATTGCCGTTATTGCTGAGCACGGAACGCTGGGCGGAAAAAATATCGTGTCCCACCGCTGCCCGGATTCCCTTAAACTTGTTGGCTGTCATACACATGCCGATTCCCGTACCACAGATCAGCACTCCCCGTTTCTCATAACCGCTGTCAATGATCCTATCACATACAGCCTTGGCGGTCAGGGCATAGGGCAGCTGGTCCGCCTCGCTTGACACCCCCATATCCTCCACGGCAATGCCCATCTCCTCAATCGAACGCTTTAAGATATCCTTCATAGGCACCGCAGCGTTATCGCAGCCTATGACAACACATCTTGTCATGTCAGTTCCCTCCATTTTTGTTAATCATGAATTGTTATTTGGATTCCTTTTCCTAAACGCTCCCCTGCTGTTCCACAAACTCCCGCATGGAACGTATGATGATCCAGATTGAAGTGGCCCCCGCATCCTGGAAGCCGACGGAACGCTCCATCAGGGATTTGGCCCGCCCGTATCTGGCCTGATACTGTTTCGTGTCTTCCACCCCTTGTGCCGCAGCCTTTTCCGCGGCCTGCAGCATGGGCAGCAGGCCCTGGTCCCAGGTCCGTCCCATGGCCCTTACCGCGGGTTCCAGGGCATCCACCATGGTTTTATCCCCCAGCCGGGCCTTGCCCCTTTCCTGGATAACAGCAAGGCTTTTCTCCATCATCCGGTACAGGTCCTCTGCCGTAAGTACAGGAGCAGGTCCTGCGTCCTTTGCACCGCCCAGGAAAAGGCTGCCGAACAGGACGCCGGACGCGCCTCCCATACTCATCAGCATGGTTTTCCCTGCCAGTCCGAATAATGCGTACGCGTTCCCGCAGTCAGCTGCCGCCTTCACCTTATCCTTTGCCTTCTGCATCCCCAGGGCCATGCCGATTCCGTGGTCCCCGTCCCCGATGGCGCTGTCCACTTCCGTCAGATACGCCTTGTTCTCAATAATCCTGTCAGCTATGTATAGAATCAAATCACGGACCTTTTGTTCATTCAGCGTGTCCAGCATTGTCTCACCTTTCCTCTCTTGTATAATAAGGGCTGTGGCATGGGGCATCGTAATACTTTTTCAGTTCATCATCCATTTTCATGACTGAAATGGAAAATCCCCCCATCTCCATACAGGTACAATAATTATTAATGTCCGCGTCATATACAACGACGCCGTCCGAATCCAGCAGTTCCTTAAGCTTGCGGTAGACAATGCCCATCTCCATGATTGTGGTGGATCCCAGGCCGTTAACCAGCACGCAGACCTCATCGCCCGGATTCAAGGGCATATCCTTTGCCAGGTTCTGGTACATGACCTGGGTCAGTTCATCGGCCGGGCACATCTTGGCCCGTTTGATTCCCGGTTCCCCATGGATCCCCATCCCATATTCAAGTTCATCCTCCGCCAGCTGGAAGGTTGGCTTTTCAGAGCCGGGTATCTGTCCCGGACTGGTGGCGACCCCGATGGTCCGCAGCCATGCCCTGGCTTTTTCAGTGACCCGCACTACCTCCTCCAATCCAAGCCCCTCGTCACAGGCAGCCCCGGCAATCTTGATGACGAACACGTTCCCCGCAATCCCCCTTCTGTCCTCCATGCGGTCAGGGGGCGCAGAAGCGCAGTCATCCCAGGTCCGCACATGGGCGGTTTGAATGCCTTCATCCTGCAGCATCTCCTCCGCCATGTCAAAGTTCAGGTTGTCTCCCGCATAATTGCCGTAGATGAAAAGGACGCCCCGGCCTCCATGGACAGCCCGGCCCACTTCCATGATGGTTCCCGGGTCCGGGGAAGCAAACACATTACCACAGGCAGCCGCGTCAGCCAGTCCCCGTCCCACAAAACCGGCAAACATGGAATCGTGGCCGCTTCCGCCACCAATCACCAACCCAACCTGGCTTTCCCTGTGATTTTTATAGAGTATACCGTTTACATCACCAACCTTCTCATAATATCTACCATTTATTGTATATCCATTGTTAATCGAACATTTTATTTTTGTTATATTTTAATTATGTTCGTTTTATCAGCAGGACCTAAAACAATCAAATCCTTTCATGCAAGTAAACCCATTCATGCAAGTTATCCCGGATGCATCAGAACCAAACCCATGGATTCCATACACACGGGCCTGTACATATGCATCCGCCCGGCTGTCCTCAATCCAACGAGGCATGTGGCCTTTATGCACATATGAATCCCTGAGCCCAGAACAGCTCCCCCTCCCATGAAATTCCGAACCTGGCCAATTCCCCCTCCATTGTCAATCCAATGCTGCTTCAGGGTCCCTGTCAAATAAATTTGAAGTGAAACAAACATATACTACTGAAAGTCAAACATTTTCTCCCCATTTCAGATTGACATTTTCATTTACATTGTTTAATATGAATACAGGGGTAATTATATCTGCTTGCGGACATTTTGTTCGATTGTTCGTTTCTCTCATACAGACAAACAGCATATACAGCGGAAAGGCAGGCAGGTCCAAGACATTTGCCCATCAGGAAGAGGAAATTATGGAAAAAAAGAGGCAGCGGCTTTCCAGGATTGTGGATATCCTGCGTAGCCAGGACACTATGACCGTGCGTGAGTTATCAGAACGCCTGGAGGTATCCCTTATGACGGTCCGCCGCGATTTAGATGAACTTCAGGCAGAAGGTATCGTTGAACGTTCTTACGGAAAGGCGGTTCTGTGCAGGAACGCGCCACACAGCCTTTACGAAAATATTGAAAACATTTACAGCCTGACATGGGCAAGCGGTTCCATGGACGAACAAAAAAGCCGCATTGCACAATATGCAGCCAGTCTGATAGAGCCGGGAGAAGTAATCATCCTGGACAACGGATCCACCACGGACCGGATTGCGGATCACATCCCCTATGGCATAGACCTGACCGTGGCCTGCTATAACCTGAACATCCTGGTCAAGCTGGCAAACCGGGATAAGATGAACATTATTTTTGCCGGCGGGTATTTCCATCCCAGCGACCAGATGTTTGAATCAGCGGAGAACATCAATTTCCTGGGTACCATCCGCGCACATAAACTGTTCTTATCTGCATCCGGCGTGCATACCGCCCTGGGCATGACCTGTGCGCATGACTTTGAGGTTGCAGTAAAGCAGACCGTGCTTAAGTCCGCCCTGAAGAAGATATTGGTGGCGGATTCCAGCAAATTCGGGACCGTAAAAACCGTATACTTTGAAAAAATGGATGTGCTGGACATGATCATCACTGACACCGGACTTTCCAGCGAGTGGGCTGAGATTATCCGAGGCAAGGGAATCGAGCTGGTGATGGTCTGACATCCGCCCGCCATGACTCCTTCGCCCGGACAGGATTTCCCGCGAAGCGGGGCGCGCGGCGTTTTGGGAAATCAGCAGCCCAGACAGCGGCAAAAGTCAAAACCACCAGTTTCAGGAATTTCCATTATGGGGAACACGAAAAACTCCAATGCCTTCAACTGGCTAAAGCCATAAGAACAAAGTGCCTTCGGCACTTCAACTTCCCTAGCCCCTCATTCATGAGGGGAATTAGGGGTTTCTTTTTGTCATGTTTTCCTTCATAATAGTCTTATGAATATACTACAAAAGATTTTTACTGACCATTTT
>OCAS01001336.1_pt1 | contig 12616 bp, 12 predicted proteins | sample 1550751 | NCBI WGS metagenome assembly OCAS01 (sample SAMEA2580301, study PRJEB22360) | human gut metagenome | biome: human gut; feature: human-associated habitat; material: faeces | place: Denmark | collected 2008/2010
GTGTCCGGCTATGTGGCGACTGACGTTTTCGGGAGGCGGACGATCAGTCCGACTATCCGCAAACGGCTGTCAGCCACATCGTCCGAACACGGCACTTATATTTTGCGCAGCGGGATACCACCCCGGCCTGCTTCGGACCTTTATTGCTATTGCTTTTAAATTGAAATTTCCATTCAGAAATTTTCAAAATCAATCCCTTTCACATACTCTATAAAATTCTTCGCCAGATGATTCTCCAGTTCAGCCGGATGATAAACCATCCAGGTTTTTCTGGTAAATGCAGTCCCGTCTTTGTTGATCATGGGAATGTAGTGGAGTTCCGGATCGTTGCGGAAAAAGCGGCTGTCGGATATGATGCTGTATCCCAGAGCGTGGAAGCCTTTGGCAATCTGCTGTTTCTGACCGGGAGAGGGCGGTCGCTTTTTGCCAAAGATAAGAATTGTAGCCATCATTATTTCGTGGTATCATAAACCCAGAAAGATGCTTGAAAAATGATGAAAAGGTGGGTGACAAGATGGCAAATCTGAATATTCCGGTTGGTGTTTCTGATTTTGCGGAAATACGCAAAAATGGATATTATTTTATTGATAAATCGGAACTGATTGAAAAACTGGTAAAAACAAAAGCCACTAAGGTAACACTGATCACTCGTCCGCGCCGTTTTGGAAAGACCCTCGGCATGAGTATGCTGGCCAACTTTTTTGATATCCGGAAAGACAGCCATGAATTGTTTAATGGTCTTGCGATTTCCAGAAATTCCGGACTTTGCGCAAACTGGATGAACCAGTATCCTACGGTTTTTCTGACATTAAAAGATGTAGATGGGCTTGATTTTGAGTCAGCGAAAAGTATGCTTCAGAGAAGAATTGCGGAACTGTGCAGGCAGTATTTTTATCTGACAGAAAGCGAGAAAGTAAATCCATTTGATAAAAAGATTTTTTTGCAGCTTGTCGATGTAGTGGATGGAAAGACAACCGATACGATGCTGAAAACAAGTCTTTCCCTGATCATGCAGATGCTTCATGACTATTACGAAAAGCCGGTGATCCTTCTGCTGGATGAATACGATGTGCCGCTGGCAAAGGCAAGCGCGCATGGGTATTACGACCAGATGCTGGATATGATGCGTGCCATGATGAGCACCTCTGTGAAGGATAACAGCAATCTTCTTTTTGCGGTAGTGACAGGCTGTCTGCGTATATCCAAGGAGAGTATTTTCACCGGAACAAATAATTTTGTTTCAGATTCGATTGTAAAATCAAGGCTGAATGAATATTTTGGCTTTACCAGCCAGGAGGTAGGACAGATTCTGGAGGATTCTGGTTATCAGAATGAGGCAGAGCGGGTTCGTGCGTGGTATGACGGTTATCATTTTGGTGAGTTTGACATGTACTGTCCCTGGGATGTGCTCAATTATGTGTATGATCTTCAAGAACACGAAGAAATCAGCCAGCCGGTCAGCTATTGGAGAAACACCAGTGACAATGCAGTGATTCGTTCTTTCCTTGATCATAAGCAGAATCTCATTACAGCAAAACTGGAAACCTTATTGGGCGGGGGTTATATTATCCAGAAGATTGATGAAAATCTGACCTATGATTTTGACCGGTGTTCCGATGAAAACTTCTGGAGTGTACTGTATCTGACCGGATATTTGACACGGTGCAGGGAGAAAGATTTGCTGCCAGAAGATCGAAACAGAATCCGGGATGGTTTTACCGCGCTCATGATTCCCAATGAAGAAATTCGGGAAATTTACCGTGATACGATTGTAAAATGGTTCACGGAAAGCGCACCATCCTGGAAACCGGAGAATTTGGGCGAGGCTATACAGAAGGAAGCTTGAACGGGAATGCGAGGAAGCATTAACTCAGATTCGGAATCGCAGCTATGCGGAAGAATTTCTGGAAAATGGAAATGAAGTTCTGTGCTATGGAATCGCGTTTTATAAGAAGGAATGTTTTGTGAAGAGGATAGAATAAGGATCATAGAAAAAATAGAAGCCAAATGGTAACACATGGCTTCTATTTTTTTGACGTAATAATGTTGGTTTACATTACTCCGCCTGCTCCCGCATCAGCGCAATCTCCTTCGCGTACCCGTCCAGCTCATTCGGTGTCTCCAGATAAAAAGGCAGATCCTTCAGTGCCGGGTGCTGCACGACGCGGATCAGAGCCTCCTGTCCGATGCAGCCTTCGCCGATCCGGGCATGGCGGTCTTTGTGGGCACCGAGGGGATTTAAGCTGTCATTTAAGTGGATGGCGCGGAGACGGTTAAGACCGATCACGCGGTCGAATTCGGTGAGAACTTCGTCCAGATGATTCGCAATGTCGTAGCCACCATCCCAGACATGGCAGGTATCCAGGCAGATGCCTAGGTGGCTGTTTAAGTCTACGCGGTCGATGATCTCACGCAGTTCTTCAAAGCGGCTTCCGATTTCGCTTCCTTTTCCGGCCATGGTTTCCAGAAGAACGGTGGTGGTCTGCTCTGGCTTTAAGATGGCGTTCAGCATGTCTGTGATATAGGCAATGCCGGTTTCCACGCCCTGTTTTACATGGCTGCCCGGGTGGAAATTGTAGCAGTTTCCAGGCGTGTATTCCATGCGCAGCAGGTCGTCTGCCATGGTGCGGCGGGCGAAATCACGGATTTTTTCGTCCGCGGAACAGGCATTTAAGGTGTAGGGCGCATGGGCGAGAATGCGGCTGATTCCGTGTTCTCTGGCAAATTCCAGAAATGCGGAAACATCCTCCGGGTCAATATCCCTGGCGTTTCCGCCCCGGGGATTGCGGGTAAAGAACTGGAACGTATTGGCATTTATTTTAACAGCATCCTTTCCCATGGCGAGGTAGCCGCGGGAAGAGGAAAGATGACATCCGATGGTAAGCATGATGATGAGTCCCCTTTTCATATGATATTTATGTAAGAACGCTTCTGGCAATAACAGGCCGAAACCGTTCTTTTTTACTATAGAGGATAGACGCAGAATTGTAAAGTTAGTCGAGACTTTTTAAGAAAACTGTGGTAGAATAAGCCTGATCTTTTTGAAAAATATAGATATGGATACAAGGAGATTTGGAGTTGCGCAGACAGCAGCGGACATGTGCCAGGTTACGGAGGAGAACATTATGGAATTCGCAGAGAGAATGAACCGGTTTGGAGAAGGTGTTTTCTCCAGACTTGCAGAGATCAAACGCCAGAAGCTGGAGGCAGGAGAGAGTGTGGTGGATTTAAGTATCGGCGCGCCGAACATTCCGCCGGCCCAGCACATTCTGGATGTGCTCTGTAAGGAAGCAGCCGACAAAAGCAATTATATTTACGCCATCAACGATCAGAAGGATCTCTTACAGGCCGTTTCCCAGTGGTATGAGCGCCGCTATGGCGTGAACCTGGACCCGGATACAGAGATTTGCTCCCTGCTCGGTTCCCAGGAGGGACTGGCCCATATTGCCATGTCCATCGTGGATGAGGGAGATCTGGTGCTGGTGCCGGATCCATGCTATCCGGTCTTCGCGGATGGACCGCGTCTGGCTGGCGCAGAGCTTTATTATATGCCGCAGAAAAAAGAGAATGGTTATGTGATTCGTCTTTCCGACATTCCGGAGGAGGTGGCACAGCGGGCAAAATTCATGGTAGTTTCTTATCCGAACAATCCGACCGCCGTGATGGCACCGGACTCTTTCTATGAGGAACTGATCGCGTTCGCGAAGAAATACGACATCATTGTTCTTCACGACAACGCCTACAGTGAACTGGTCTTTGATGGAAGACACTGTGGAAGCTTCCTTCGTTTTCCGGGCGCGAAAGAGGTTGGCGTAGAGTTTAATTCCCTTTCCAAAACATACGGTCTGGCCGGAGCGAGAATCGGTTTCTGCGTGGGTAATCCGGAAGTCGTAAAGCATTTAAAACTGTTAAAATCCAATATGGACTACGGCATGTTCCTTCCGCTTCAGAAGGCAGCCATTGCAGCCATCACCGGGGACCAGTCTTGTGTGGAGACCACCCGCGCGGCTTATGAGAAGCGCCGTGATGTGCTCTGTGACGGCTTAAGTGCCATTGGCTGGAAGTTCCCGAAGCCGGAGGCAACCATGTTCGTGTGGGCTCCGGTTCCGGAAAGCTTCACAAGCTCCGAGGTGTTTGCGGTGGAACTCGTAAAGCGAAGCGGTGTCCTGGTAACACCGGGCAGCGCTTTCGGTCCGTCCGGAGAGGGCTATGTGCGCATGGCTCTGGTACAGGATGAGCCGGAACTGAAACAGGGCATTGCGGCGATTGACGCCTGCGGAATCCTGAAATAAAAAACGGAACAGTTACAACTGGAGAAAGCGGAACGCAAAGAGAATTGCTTCATGACAGCACGGGAAGAATCTGCTGCAGGCTGAGCGGAAACAGCAGCGGCGAGAGTACTGTCATGGAGCAATTGTTATAGTTCACACAGCGAGTGAACCGCGTAACGCAATTTTGCGGAGAGGCAGAGAAACCATGAGTCAGAATTATAAAATGATCATACAATATGAAGGCACACGATATGACGGCTGGCAGAAGCAGGGCAACACGGAAAATACGATACAGGGCAAGCTGGAAAAGGTGTTGGAGCGCATGGCCGGTTTTCCGGTGGAAGTGCATGGGTCAGGCCGCACAGACGCGGGTGTGCATGCAGCAGGGCAGGTGGCGAATTTCCATCTGCCGGATGGATGGAAGCCGGATATGGCGATGAAAAATGAGTCTGTGGCTGGCGGAAAGCAGCATGGAAACTTGGAATCGGCAGGGAAAAACAAAACGGTTTCTGAATGGATCCGGGCTTATCTGAATCAGTATCTCCCGGATGACATTGCCATAACAGAACTGACTCCGGTGCTGGAGCGTTTTCACAGCCGCTTAAGTGCCGTGAAAAAAATCTATACCTACCGGATTGAGACCGGGGAAAAGCGGGATGTATTCTCACGCAGAATCTGTTACGGACTGGGTCAGGCATTGGATGTAAAGAAGATGCAGACAGCAGCGGATCTGCTCTGCGGTACCCATGATTATAAGAGCTTTTGCGGCAATAAAAAGATGAAAAAATCCACGGTGCGGACCATTTTCCGTATCACCGTGGAGCAGGATGCGGGCAGCGGACTGGTAAAGCTGGAATTTGAGGGAAACGGATTTTTGCAGAATATGGTCCGGATCCTGACCGGAACCCTGATTGAGGTGGGGCTTGGAAAACGGGATGCAGGCAGCATGCCGGAAATCCTTGCGGCACTGGACCGTCAGGCGGCCGGATACACGGCATCGGCAGAAGGACTCTGCCTGCAGCAGGTATTTTATCAATAAGATGTTTTTATGAGGAAGGTATGGCGCAACAGACATTATGATGGATTTTCTGGTAAGACGATTTGTAAAAGATTTTGAAAATGTGGAGAACGCGAAGGTGCGGACGGCTTATGGCATGCTGGCCAGTATCACGGGAATCTGCTGCAACCTGCTGTTGTTTGGCGGCAAGCTGTTTGCGGGACTGGTGGTAAACAGTATCTCCGTTATGGCGGATGCCTTCAACAACCTGTCGGATGCTGCGTCCTCCATCATTGGATTTGTTGGGGTGCGCATGGCGGAAAAGCCGGCTGATGAGGAGCATCCATTTGGACATGGGCGCATGGAATACATTGCAGCTTTTGTAGTGGCCTTTCTGGTCATACAGGTGGGCTTTTCTCTTTTAAAGACGGCAGTGGGCAAGATCCTGCACCCGGAGACCTTAAGCTTCAGCGCACTTTCAGTAGGAATTCTGGTATGTTCCGTGCTGGTCAAGCTGTGGATGGCATCTTACAACCGAAAGCTGGGAAAGCGGATCAATTCCACGGTGATGATGGCAACCGCAGCAGATTCCCTGGGGGATGTGGGGGCAACCTCAGCCACCATCGTATCACTGCTTGTGTTCCGCTTTTTCCATATTAACATAGACGGCATCATTGGACTGGTGGTTTCGGTTCTGGTGTTAATTGCGGGTGTCAACATTGCGAAGGATACACTGGCCCCCCTTTTAGGACAGGCCATTGAACCGGAGATTTATCACCGGATCTCGGCGTTTGTTGAGAGCTACGATGGCATCATTGGCAGTCACGATCTGATCGTGCATAATTACGGCCCGAGCCGCAGTATGGCTTCCATTCATGCGGAAGTACCAAGCAAAGTGGATATTGAAATCTCCCATGCGGTGGTAGATCAGATTGAGCGGGATGCTCTGGAAAAGCTTGGCATTTTTCTGGTCATCCATATGGACCCGGTGGAGACGGACAACGAGCTGGCAGCCATTTTGAAGAAAATGACCATTGATGTGATCCTGCATCTGGATTCCCGGCTGACCCTGCATGATTTTCGCATTGTGCAGAGTCAGGCCCGCATCAACCTGATCTTTGATCTGGTAGTGCCGCGGGAATACACAAAACAGATGCGGGAGGAGCTGACGCGCCAGGTTTGTGAGAGGGTGAGAGAGCGGGATAGCCGCTGCGCCTGCATCATCACGGTGGAAAACAGCTATCAGCAGGAAGAAAATGGCAGCACCAGAAACTGAAAAAACTGTCATTTTCATGCAATAAGAATTGCCGGGAACGCATTAAACTATAAGGAAGGAACAGTCGATTGAATCAAGAGGAACTTTTGAGACAGGTAGCGCATGGTGACCGGGAAGCCTTTCACCAGCTTTATCTGGAGACGAACAGGAGTGTCTACAGCTTTATCCTGTCTATCCTGAAAAATCCGCAGGATGCGGAAGAGGTTTTGCAGGAGACCTATCTGAAAATCTGGACTTCTGCCAGAAGCTACAAGCCGCAGGGAAAACCTCTTGCCTGGATGTTTACCATTGCCCGGAATCTTTGTTATATGAAGTTTCGGGATCAGAAACGCATTGCGGATGTGGGACTGGACGAGCTTTCCGGAGAGGAAACCGGGGAATCGTGTCCGGCACTGGAGCATATGACGGATGCGATTGTACTGAAGGCGGCACTGGAAATATTAAAAGAGGATGAACGTCAGATCGTGCTTTTGCATGCGTCTGCCGGGTTAAAGCACCGGGAGGTTGCGGCTGGTCTGGGCCTTCCGCTGGCTACGGTTTTGTCCAAATATAACCGGGCCATGAAAAAAATGCAGAATTATTTAAGAGAGGGGGAGTGAGTGCAGATGAAAGCGGAGTATCAGAAACGGGAAATGAGCAGCCAGGAAATCGAACAGCATTTGAAGTCCGCGGTAGATGCGCTCGCTCCGGATATCTTTGACAGGCTTGATCTTTCCGTGCCGCAGCAAAAGCCACGGCCTGATGACGGGCGGGAAAAGATCGTAAGCCTGCAGCGGCGTATGCGCGGCATGGCTGTGGCGGCAGCGGCATGCCTCTGCCTGGTGACAGCCGGGGGTGGCGCATGGCATTACCAGTATCAGAACCGTCAGATTGATTCGGTGATCGGCATTGATGTTAACCCAAGCGTGGAGCTTTCCATTAGCCGTAAGAACCGCATCCTAAAAGCGGAGCCGCTGAATGCGGATGCGGAGTCCATTATGGAAGATATGGATTTAAAGGGCGTAGAACTGAATGTAGCAGTCAATGCGGTCATTGGTTCCATGGTGATCCACGGCTATCTGGATGATCTGGACAATGCCATTCTGGTTACGGTAAGCAATGACAGCATCAAAAAAGCAACGGCTCTGCGCAGCAGTGTTGTGGAAGACATTGAGCAGACTCTGCAGGAAAATCAGGTAAAAGCGGTGGTTTATGACCAGCAGGTAATTGAGGAGGATGCGGCCCGCAAACTGGCAGATACTTACGGGATTTCCTATGGCAAAGCCTATTTTTTAAAGGAACTGATCAGCCAGAATGAGAACCTTACCGAGGCTGATATGAGGCGGCTTTCCACTATGAATATGGAAGAGATTGCCCGGGAGATCGCAAAAGATTCCCTGAACCTGGGTGAGTTCGCGGACAAGGCAAAGAGTCCGCAGGATGCGGAATCAGGAAACGCGCAGCATGCGGAAACAATACAGGAAGCAGAGAAGAGCGCAGAGAGCAGCACCGGGTCTGAAGCGGAAGGCACGGGAATTTCAGAAGAGATGAAGGAAAGCAGTGCCGCTGCGGAAAGCATTTCTGAAACGGAAACTTCTGCAAAGCCTGAGACAGAGCCGGAGACGGATGAAGAAATCCGTCAGGGCCGCGTGAAGATCGACTATGTGGATTATGAGGACGGATCCATCTACATTTACTTTGAAGATTATGTTCGCTGGAAGAATCCGACCGTTTCTGTGCGGGACGAAGACGGAAATTCTTATTCCGCTATGGTAGACGAGACCGAGAGTGACAGCTGTATTGTGGAGGTTAGTGGTCTGGAAGACGGAAAGACCTACAGCTTTGTTCTGGGCGGCATCACACGCAAGGGCGACAGCACGGCAACCACGGTAAAGGGTTATTTTGATGCACCGGAGATTGCGGATGAACTGAAGAGTTCAGAAGCATCGGATGAGGAAACGGAAGAAACAGAACACGATCAGGAAAATAGCCAGAAACGACATCCGAATGCGGAATCCGAAACGGGGACCAGCACGGAAACACCGGATGAGAAGCAAACTTCCGAAGGCAGTGCGAAAATGACAGAAGCAAAGCAGCAGGAGACGGAAGACGCAAAAACCAGTATAGAGAGCAGCACACAGAAAGATACAGACAACGGCGGCGGGCAAAACTGAACCGCCGCCGTTATTTTAATCTTCTGGAATCCGCTGAATCGGTTCTTTTTTTGGAAAAATTAAAAAAATAAAATTTTTTGAAAAAAGTGCTTGACCAAATCGACACTATCGTATATAATAATCCTCGTTGCAGCAATGGGCTATCGCCAAATGGTAAGGCAACGGACTCTGACTCCGTCATTTCAAGGTTCGAATCCTTGTAGCCCAGTTCAAAAACTTCATATTCGATTTGATTATTGGGCTATCGCCAAATGGTAAGGCAACGGACTCTGACTCCGTCATTTCAAGGTTCGAATCCTTGTAGCCCAGCTGCTTAGAAGGCTTCCGCAAATTCGGGAGCCTTTTTCGTATTTGCGTACAAGTTGTGCAATCGGTACTGAACACGAACCGATTTTCCTGCATTCTTTTACGGAAAAACAGTTGTGAATCCCCGAAGAATGTGAGATAATAGGGAACGATTTCTATTTTAAAGGGTATTACAGACCAGAAGGAGGGAAAACCATGTATTCTTTTGACAGTAGAGTGCGTTACAGCGAGGTAGACGAAGACCGGAAGCTTTCCCTGACCGGAGTGATCAATTACATGCAGGACTGTTCCACGTTTCAGTCGGAGGACTTAAACATGGGAATTGATTATCTCACGGAAAAGCACCGTGCATGGCTGCTTTCTTCCTGGCAGATCATTGTGGACCGTTATCCGAAACTGGGAGAACGCATTGTGGTGAGCACCTGGCCCTATGATTTCAAAGGCATTTACGGACTGCGTAATTTTACGATCCAGGATCCGGAGGGCAATTACCTGGTGCGGGCCAATTCCAACTGGTTCTTCTTTGACACGGAGCACGGAGTACCGGTGCGCGTGGGGGAGGAAGATATCCGGGGATACGGCGTGGGACAGGAGGAAAAGCTTTCCATGGACTACGCGCCGAGAAGAATTCCGCTTCCGGCTGAGTATGAGGAATATCCGGTCATTGCGGTGGCGGCACATCACATTGACACAAATCATCATGTGAACAATGCCCAGTATGTGGAAATCGCGCGTGAGGTATTGCCTGCGGGACTTCTCATCCGGGAACTCCGGGTGGAGTACAAGAAAGCGGCAGTCCTTGGCGATCAGATCATTCCGCGCGTCAGCGTGGAAGAGGGGTGCTATACAATAGCCCTCTGCGATACAGAAGGAAAGCCTTACGCAGTTGTATGGCTGCGGACAGGCGTTACTGTACACGGGTAGGCATTTTCTGAACTGAAAATGCCGTATGATACAGCGGTGGCAGCAGATTTTGCCGATTTGGAATGCGAACATCGGCAAAATCCGTTGCTGTTTGCGCAACGCGTGAACAGTAACAGGCAGGTAAGCCGGTTGTGAAGGAACGACCAGAAAGAGAGAACCAGATGATAGAATTAGGAAAGATACAGCCCCTTATAGTTCAGAGAGAAAAAGAATTCGGAGTGTATCTTGGGGAGAAGAAAGACGATAAGAACTCTGTACTTCTGCCGAAAAAACAGGTGCCGGAAGGCACAAAGGTGGGCGACAGCCTGGAGGTATTTGTATACAAGGATTCCCAGGACCGCCTCATTGCAACCACCAACCGCCCGAAGCTGCAGGTTGGGGAGACTGCCGTACTGACAGTCAAGGACGTGGCAAAGATCGGAGCATTCCTCGATATGGGACTGGAAAAAGATCTGCTGCTTCCGTTTAAAGAGCAGAACCATAAGGTGCGTCAGGGAGAGAACTGCCTGGTAGCCCTTTATGTAGACAAGAGCCAGAGACTGGCTGCCACCATGAATGTGTATTCCTACATGAGCGCAGAGTCTCCTTACAAGAAGGATGACAAGGTGCAGGGAACTATTTACGAGATCAATGAGAATCTCGGAGCATTCGTTGCAGTGGACAACCGCTACTACGGACTCATCCCGAAGAAAGAGCTCTACGGAGATTTCCACATGGGAGATGTGATTGAAGCCCGCGTAGTGAAAGTGCGCGATGACGGCAAGCTGGATTTAAGCCCGCGTCAGAAAGCTTACATGCAGATGGACGACGATGCTGAGCTGGTATTAAAGGTCATTGATGAGTTTGACGGCGTACTTCCGTTCAACGACAAGGCAAGACCGGAGACCATCATGCGGGAATTCAAGCTGAGCAAGAATGCCTTCAAGCGTGCGGTCGGCAAATTACTGAAAGAAAACAAAGTCCGTATTACGGAGAAAACCATAGAGAGAATATAGGAGGATAGTTTTGGACACGATAGAATACTATAATAAGTATGCGTCGCGAATTTTTGAGGATACAGTAGACCGGGACATGGAGCCGCAGCGGGAGGAGTTCTTAGAGGAACTCCGGGAGATCGACGGCGACACCATCCTGGATCTTGGATGCGGCTCTGGCCGCGACAGCCTGGCTTTTTACGAGCAGGGCTTTGATGTGACCCCACTGGATGCATCGGAGGAGATGTGCAAGCTGGCGGAGATCCACACAGGCCTGGAAGTGCTGTGCATGGACTATGAGGACATGGAGTTTGATGATGCCTTTGACGGCATCTGGGGCAATGAGGCTCTTATCCATGTGCCGGAGGACGAACTGCCGGGTATCCTGGAAAAACTGACCGAGGCGCTGTGCCAGAACGGAATCTTATTCCTTTCCTTCCAGGAAGGGGACTTTGAGGGCCAGAGAAGCGGCCGGTATTTCTGTGAGTACACACGGGAAGAGCTGGAGCGCATTCTGACCGAAACCGGACGTCTGAAAATCTTGAAACTCTGGACTACGGAGGATGAAGACAGGGAAGCAGGAGACAAGCTTCTCAATGTACTTGCAAAAAAGATTTCCTGACTGAACAGACGCACACCAGGCGCAGCAAAACGGGCGATTGAAACAGCTTATGTTTCACCGGTGTGATAAGGAGGTATTATGGGAGTCAGGGGAAAGTCTCCGTTTCGGGATTATATTCTGATCCTGATCGGGGCGTCAATTATGGGGTTTGCGATCAAAAACATTTATGATCCCATCGGACTGGTCACGGGAGGGGCTTCCGGTGTGGCCATCATCTTAAAAAAACAGTTTGGCGTGCCTCTGTGGCTGACGAACACGGCTATTAACATTCCGCTGTTCGCGGCTGCAGCAAAGCTAAAGGGCTGGAGCTTTATCAAGCGGACACTTCTGGCTACGGTCACGCTGTCGGTTTCCCTTTATGTGATTCCGGAGATGCCGTTTCTGATGGATGATCTGTTTTTAACGGCGCTGTTTGGCGGTCTGATCACCGGAGCCGGGGCCGGCATTGTGTTTGCCTGTCAGGCCACAACCGGCGGGACCGACATGCTGGCTGCCGCACTATACGCTTGCCCAGATCCTGCAGGTGTTGGACGCGGCCATCGTTCTGATCGGCGCGGGAATTTTTGGCGTTACCTATGCGCTGTACGCGCTGATTGCCATTTACGCGGTTTCCAAGGTGTCGGACGGAATCATTGAAGGTATGAAATATTCCAAGGTGGCCTATATCATCTCGGATAAGAGTGAAGAAATCGCCGCAGCTATCTTAAAAGAGCTGGAGCGCGGCGTGACGGCCTTGGATGCAAGGGGAATGTACTCCGGAAACCGGAAAGATGTCCTGTTTTGTGTTGTATCGAGAAAAGAAATTGCACAATTAAAGGAGCTCGTAGTTGGTCATGATGCACAAGCTTTTGTCATCGTAAGCGACGCACGGGAGGTTTTGGGAGAAGGTTTTATTGAATATAGACAATAAAACCTCAAAAAAGGCAGGCAAGTATTGGATACTTGCTTGCTTTTTTCTGCAAAGTGCATTAAAATATACGATAAGGGTCCTTTCAGGTTTGTGCGATTTTACAAAACGGGGCGGTATTACGAAATTAGGATTAAGTCCAGCGGTGTGATGTCAAGAAAATAAATGATTTAAAAATCATACATT
>OCAS01001338.1_pt1 | contig 12582 bp, 10 predicted proteins | sample 1550751 | NCBI WGS metagenome assembly OCAS01 (sample SAMEA2580301, study PRJEB22360) | human gut metagenome | biome: human gut; feature: human-associated habitat; material: faeces | place: Denmark | collected 2008/2010
GTACACGGTAAATCACTAGTACCGTGCTAGTTACCTGGTTCCATGAGATAATAACTCCAGAAAACTACAAGTTTTTAAGGAGTTAGTGCCATGGATAAAATTACACTCAGGTCCGTGAAGAGCACTGGGCCAGAATCTTAAATGAATGTATGAACAGCGGGATGTCGAAAACCGCCTGGTGTCGGGCAAACGGGATTTCTGTGAAGCAGTTTTTTTACTGGCAGCGCATCCTGCGCAGGGAAGCCTATGAAGCATCTCAGAATCCACCATTACCTGCAGTTGCAGAGACAGAACCGTTGTCTGCTGTTCAGAGAACGGTATCTTTCGCCGAAATCAAACTCCCTGCTGTGCCACCAGACTCGTCACCCGTTTTCCATCCGGATCTGGTGATCCGGAAAGGGAACCTTGTTCTGGAAATCTCAAATTCAGCCTCATCAGAATTGAACTCCCGGGTAGGAGGGATTCTTCATGCTGAATAACGCATCCGGCTTCCGGAAGGTTTACATTGCTGCCGGTTATACAGATCTGCGGCGCGGGATCGATGGGTTGGCATCCATTGTGAAATTCAACTTCCAGCTGGAGCCCTATGAAAAGGATATCCTCTTCCTGTTTTGCGGAAGACGCAGTGACCGCATCAAGGGGCTCATATGGGAAGGAGACAGATTCCTTCTCCTTTACAAAAGGCTGGAGCTTGGCAGTTTCAGCTGGCCCCGTACAAAAGAAGAAGCACTGGAGATCACACTGGAACAATACCAGGCACTGATGCAGGGCTTGGAGATCGTGTCCAGACATCCAATCCAGGAAGTGCAGCCCAGTGATCTTCTGTAAAAAGTTGTGCAAAACGGAGAAAATAAAAAATCTTTTTGTATCTACTACTGCAGACACGGCGGAAGTTATCCACGGCCGGGTCTCATCCCATTCATTCAATCAAGAGTACTTCACAGCTATAAGCTGCTGTGTGGATAAGTACTCTGAAAAACCGAAAAAACTATTAGTTTTTCCGGTTTTTCAGAGTGTTTATCCTTTGGTAAGAATGACGAACCTTCTTTTTTATCCCGTTCGCTTTTTCTTTTGGTTTGCGGTACAATAGTTCCAGTAAAACAAAGGAGCGCCGAACATGCAGAAGATCTACTTACCGGAAGAACTAAACAGTTTCAGCAGGGAAACACTCGTGGCAGTGCTCCTGTCCATGCAGGACCAGCTTACCCAACTGAATACAAACATGGAACGTCTGATTGAGCAGATCGCGTCTGCAAACAATCATCGTTATGGGCGCTCTTGCGAAAAGCTGGACGTTATCGCCGGACAGTTGGAGCTGGAGATCATCTTTTAATGAAGCGGAAGCCTTAACCGAAACGCTTTATGTTGTCGAACCTGCAGAAGAAGATGTGATTCAGGTCACGCGCCGGAAGAAAAAAGGAAAACGCGAGGCGAATCTCAAGGAGCTTCCTGTGGAAGTGATCTCTCATACCCTTCCGGAAGAAAAGCTGCAGGAGATTTTTGGCTCCGTTGGCTGGAAGCAGCTCCCAGATGAAGTCTATAAAAGAGTCCGGGTTCAGCCGGCAGTCTACACGGTCGAAGAACACCAAGTGGCCGTGTATGCCGGAAAAGATAATCAGACGATTGTCAAAGCGGACCGGCCAAAGGAACTGCTCCGCAACAGCATTCTGACGCCCTCTCTGGCTGCAAGCATCATGAATGCCAAGTATGTCAATGGACTTCCTTTATACCGGATCAGCCAGGAGTTCCTGAGAAACGACATCCACATCTCCCGGCAGGTAATGGCAAACTGGATGATCCAGTTTGCGGATCGGTATCTGGGACCGCTTTATGATTACCTTCATAACAGGATGTACCGTTTCCATGTGTTGCAGGCCGATGAGACTCTGGTTAGGGTATCGAAGGATGGGCGCCCGGCAAACAGCAAGAGTTACATGTGGGTTTACCGGACGGGAAAGGGATATGGGGATACACCCATTATCCTGTATGAATACCAGAAGACCTGGAAAGCAGACCATCCGCGGGAATTCCTGAAAGGATTCACAGGCACCGTTGTCTGTGACGGATACTCCGCCTACCGGAAGCTGGACCGGGAAAGTGAGACCATCGTTTTCGCAGGGTGCTGGACCCATGCGAGAAGGTATTTTGCCGATGCCCTGAAGGCATTGCCGAAACAAGATCATCAGGCAGCCAAAGATACGGTCGCTTACGAGGCGACCAAGCGGATTGGCGCCATATACCATCTGGACACCCAACTCGCTGATCTGAAACCGGATGACCGGAAAAAGCAACGGCAAATCAATCTCAAACCTCTGGTGGAGGCTTTCTTTGTGTGGGCAAAAGAAATCCAGACTTCCGGTCGCCTGACCAAGGGTAAAACTCTGGAAGGGATCAACTACTGCATCAATCAGGAAGAGGCATTAAAAGTATTCCTGGATGATGGCGAAGTCCCGCTTGATAATAACGCAACTGAAGGGTCACTGCGTAGCTTATGCCTGCACAAACATGCATGGAAGCTGATCGACAGTATCGATGGTGCACAATCCAGCGCGATCATCTACAGTATCACGGAAACAGCAAAGGCGAATAATCTAAATCCCTTCCGCTATCTGGAATATATCCTGACCGTGATGAAGGAGCATCAGGAGGATACGGATTATCGTTTTATGGAAGAACTGCTTCCCTGGTCTGAGCAGCTGCCGGAAATCTGTAAGAGCAAAACAAAAACAACAAATGTGTAAACTGACCGCCGGAAACGGCGGTCATAAAATGAGCTGGTACTCATGGTCTACCAAATACGGTTTTTTTGCCGGGTACCGGCTATGAATCACTTACACCCCCTTCCTGTCCATATGCTAGGGTTGGGGGGAAAAAGCCTCTGATAATGGCCAGATACTAAACTGTCCAAAAGGAAGCCATACTGGGACCAGCTCTGCACTGGGAGCAAGTTTGTGTTGAGATGACCGCACTGGGAGTAAGGCGTTAAAAAGCATATGCTGTTATATGTAAAATATAGGCAAAATATCCGCCGAAAGAAATTGTGTATTACCGATTATTTTGGTAGACAGCCCTCATACATGATGCTCAACTTACCATATACCTGTCCACAATTACGGATGTGCATTGACCATTTTTTTGTAGCCTCTAAGGTAGAGCTTTCAATAGCGATATATCGCTTGGGAACACACTACTCTGACGGTTCAGCTTGTGGTAAGTGGCATTCTGGCTCTCTATTGCGTTGGTGGTATGGATGACCTGCTTGATTGCTGTGGAAAACTTGAAGATCGAGGAAATAGCATCCCAGTTTTGCATCCAGATTTTCATTGAATTGGGATATTTTTTACACTTTTTTAGTCACCCATATTGGCGTTTCCTCTCATTATTTTATGCCCATGTCAATAGCATGTCATATTTCATGATAATGTAACTATAGTATGCTGTTATGGAGTTTTCAACTTGGTGAGTCTATTCTATTATCTCAAATCACTAGAAGGAAATCCATACATTATATGAAGCATTTACTATTGTTTAGCTTCACCTTTGCACGATTATTCCAAAATCATTTTATTCTTATTCTGGTATAATAGTGTTCATTGTCTGTATGATGAATATATGCATTATTATGTAGTTGAACTTTTAGCGAAGCTATATTATCTAATCTTGTAGACATATAAACTTCATCATCAGGAATTATTTTCTTTGCTTCATCAATTGCTAATGCTAAGCCACTAGAAGCAAACCCCATTCTTCTAAAATTACGGTGAATTTGATATCCAATATGACCAGAACCATTCCTTAGGCTATCATTTAAAAAATGTCTCAATCTAAATAACCCTACTATAGTTTTTTCATTCCATAAAAAATAATTTGTTTCAGGTACATAACCACTTGGAAGGTCTATTCCATTTGAATAGTTAATTAGTTTAGGAAGTGAAACTTCCATAAACTCCTCTTTAGAAATATTATGAAGATTGTTTATAAATCCATTTTCATTCAAGGGTAAATCCTTTAAATACAAATACTCTAGTTCGTTATCGTAGGTATTGAGTTTTTTTAGGTATAACATATTATTTTCTCCATGATTACTATAAATAGGTAGCATTAATCCGTAATTAGTATAATTAGAGATGTTTAGGAAAAAATGAATTTTTAAAGAGCTGCCCCTAATGAAACTACAAAGCGTTGATAATTATCGATTTCAATTTTACCTTTTTTAACATCTTTTGTTATAAGATATGGTCCAATAGATAGGGCGTCTAAATTAGTTTTTTCAAAACATTTCAGAGCATCCATAGGTGTTTCAACTATAGGTTCTCCAGCAATGTTAAACGAGGTATTCAATAATATAGGTACACCTGAAAGCTTTTCAAACTCATCTAAAATATTGTAGAGAACTGCATTTTGAGTAGAGGTAATTGTCTGAACTCTTGCAGTTTTATCCACATGAGTAACAGCCGGAATTTCATTGGGTTTAAGGACATTTGCCACTAACAACATATAGGGACTTTCAGTATTAATATCAAACCATTCTGAAGCTTTGTCTTTTTTTACCACCGGCGCAAAGGGTCTAAACATCTCTCTAAATTTTATTGTACCATTTAAATCCTTCTTGGTATCTGGGCTACACGGGTTTGCAAGAATACTTCTGTTACCAAGTGCTCTGGGCCCAAATTCAGATTTACCATTAAAATGGCCAACATAGCTGCCACTATGGAGCAGCTGAGCTATAATTTGACACTTTTTTTGAATAGAACTGAAAATCTGTAGATTATCTTCAGGGTGCTTTTTCATATATTCTTTCGTAGCTGATGTGATTTCTGCTGTACTATATTCTTTGCCTAAATAAGCATTATTAATGGAAAAGTGTTGCTTATGCCCATATAACTTACAATAACCATATATTGCATTACCAAGACACTGTCCGGTATCCCCACATGCAGGTAGAATATAAATATCGTTTAGTTTACAATGGTTCCAAATTTCATTATTGGCGACACTATTAAGGCCAACACCACCACTAATACATAAGTTATGGATTCCAGTTGTTTCAACTAGCCAATTGACCTTTTCTACAAGAATCCGTTCCAATTCGCGTTGAATAAGTCTTGCTAAATCAGCATGTTGCTGAGTAATATCCTGTAGTGGGTTTCTCGGGAGAGGAAACGATGTTTTACAATGTTGGGATAGAAATTGTCTTAAGGCCTCAGAGCTATCTTGGTAGTTATTGGGAATGAAACATTCTATCTGTCCATCGACCAATTGGAACAATTGAACCTCTGAATAGGCGTCTATTTTGCCATATGAAGCCAATCCCATTGTCTTGCCTGCGTAGACATAAGATGGAAAACCCAAGTAATGTGTAAAATAACGATAGGCATCTCCAATACCAATTTTATTTACTGGAACACTATCTCGCTGCAGAAGATGAATACCGTAAGAATCTCCAATATAGTAAGACATGTGCTCCATTTCCCTAGAATAGAATGGTAAATCCTCCTTAGTATCCAATACATTTCCTTCATTGTCGAGTACCATTATTAAAGAATTTTCAAAGGGAGAAGTCATAAAGGCACCATATGCATGAGATAAATGGTGAGAGGGGCATATCATGACTTTTTCAGGTGATATTCCCTTTATAATCGGTTGGATTTTATCTGACGATTCACAGCAAGAACTAATGACAACCAAATCAATATCAGACTTATCAATGTTCATTCCTTCTAGGCAATACTCTAATCCATGCAAAAAACCGCCTGCATGTTTTTCACGAGTTATACGTTCTTCCGCTATAGCAATAATTTGTCCATTATGTAATATGCAACAACCGCCATCATTTAACTTCATGCCACTATGAGTATAACCCATATTAGCACCTACAATAACTGCCTTTTTCATGACTGTTCTCCTTAAAGACTACTTTTTTTTCGCATGCTCTACTACAACCATAACCGCTCTTATTTTAGCCGAATGGCTTTAGTAAAACTAATAAATCATGTCAATATTGACATACTTTTTATTAATATAAGCGCCCAATATTCATATGTCAATGGTCAATAACTCGAGTATAAGATCTGTGATAAAAAACATTTACAAGACTTTTTCAGAGTGGTAAAATTTAGAATATTCCAAAAATGAAAGATAAATATACAAAGAATATTATCCCTTGCTACGGTAATAATTATTTCTTAAATAATGCATGTACATTGACAATAATCATGAAGAATCATGGAAATACAATAAATAACGTAGCTAAATGTAGCTGACGATTTATAAGGTTTTACAATAAACGAGTATATCCTAACCTGTAAAATGAGTAGAGAAAGGTTACGACAAATATAATAATAGGATGGTGATTGGTACATGTCTATATTAGTACTAAATAGATTTAATCCGCAATATAATCCAATTAAAAAGTGGTTTAGAGAATGTCCAGAGGATGTTATACTTTTTGTGCCTATGGCTTATATAGACTTCTATCCTAAAGACTGTTTTACAGTAGTTAAAGGATTTGATAATTACGATATTACAGCATCAATAGAATTAGAAGCTATTCAAATATGCAAAGAGTATGGTATTGACAAGATATTCGCCTTAGATGAAAGAGATATAGAAAGAGCAGGTCGATTGCGGTCTTTTTTACACTTAAAAGGTCAAAATGAACTAAGTAGCATGGCTTATCGTAATAAGCTTTTTATGAAAGAAATACTATGCAGAGATGGAATTCCTGTTCCCCCTTTTAGGAAAGTTAGCAGTGTATTCGATATTGTCGATTTTATAAGAATACATGATTTTCCTATTCTAATTAAGCCAATAAATCTTTATTCGGCTATGAACGTCGAAAAAGTAAATGACTACCAAGATTTGCTTCATTATTTGAATCGTATCGAACTGAAGGATATGATGATAGAGAAGTATATCCCATATGATATGGTTAGTTGTAATGGTATAGTTGTAGATAATACTATTGTGTTTTCATCGGTATCTATTTATCTTAAGCCAAGAATAGAATATCAGGATTATTTGGTTTCAATTACAGTACCAGATACACATGAGAATGTGCCTATAATAAAGGATTACTGTAAAAAGGTTATTTCTTCATTGCCTCAAATGGAGAATGGCGCATTTCACAGTGAAATTTTTATTAACAGCGATAGATGCCTTCTATGCGAGATAGCAAGTAGGTCTGCTGGCGGAGGAATAACGGCATGTATTAACAATAGTTTTCAGTTTGATTTTTATGAAGAGTGGGCAAAAACATCATTCGTGTCTGGCTATGTATTTCCTAATGTTAATTTTTGTAAATATTCTGCTAGTATTATTATACCGAAAAAAAATGGACAGGTAAATAAACTTATAGAGACTTTTCCTTTTCGGTGGGTGGTGCATCATTACTGGGAAGTATGTGTGGGAGAAACAATCCAGGTTTCAAAATATAATGGAGATAAACTAGGAGTAGTTATTGTTGAAGGAAATAGTTATGAAGAGATTATAAATCATGTTGACGAGGTAAAATGTTACATCGAATCGAATATTGTAGTAAATTAAATATAGTTAATAGATGTGGAATTAGAGCGGAAAGGATCGATAAAATGAAAGACTTAAGTTACAAAATGAATGAAAATTTAGTACAGAGGCAATCTGGTGAGACATTGATGGTTTATAATAGTGTGACGTCCGAAATATATGAATTAAATTCAGTGTCAGCAGATATTTTTACATATTTGTCAGAAAATAAGCCGTTGGATAAACTGATAGATTGGATATTTGAAATGTATCAGGTATCACAAGAAGATAAAAAAGAGATTGAGGAAGAGGTATCTGAACTGTTAAAACGATTTATATCTTGCGAGATTATTTATATAGATAATACCGAGATGTAAAATATAAAATGAAAGGAGGTATGACAATGAAAAGATGGGAAAAACCAACAATTCGAGTTAGATTTTTAGCTGCTGATTGTTAAAAGCTTAGGGTTCTGGTACTTTTAGTATCAGAACCCTTTAATCTAGCACATATTGATTTATAAACAATAGAAAATTAAGAATTCAATTATATTGATAAACTAACAATTATTCTATGTAAAGAAGAGAAGAAGGGGAAGTATTGCATGACAATGCGACAGGGAAATATGATATTAGTTGCGCATCTAGGCTTGAGCTATGCATGTAATATGCGATGCAAACATTGTTTTGTTCGACATAAGAAGGAAGACTATGTAATCCAGCATTATAAAGAAATTATAGATAAATTAAATGATATAGGAGTAATATCACTTTATTATACTTATGGTGAATCCTTATTATGCCCACAGTTTTATGAAGTGGCTAGTTATTGTCATAATCTCAAAATATCTCAGATTTTGATGAGCAATGGATACTTTATTGACTCTTTGGAAGATGTAAATAAAATAAAAATGAGCGGTATTAATCAAGTATTTGTAAGTCTTGATTCAATCTCTGAGCAGGCGCATGATAAAAATAGAGGTAAACAGGGTGCTTTTGAGCATGCACTTCAGGCCATAAAACTATTGAGATTAGGACAAGTAATAACAGGAATTGCTAATTCAATTTCTAGTGATAACGTGGAAGAAATGAACGATATGTATAAATTAGGGTGTGAGTTGGGAGTCAAGTATATAAGTTATTTAAGAATTAGGAATCAAGGTGGTCTGGTAAAATTCCCTGAAGAATTACAGAAAAAATATGAAGATAATATCAAATCGCTAATAATTGAGGCAAAGCAGAATTATACGCAGATTAAGTTCCACGATCCAACTTTAAAAAAGATGATTAATACTATGATAAGTGATAGAATAATTGATGGACTTGAAAAAGACAAATATTGCTCAATGCTGGAATGCTCAATGCAGCATTCTATATCTATTGCACCTAATGGGGATTTTAGTAGATGTTCTTTGAGCGATTGTGTAATAGGAAATCTTAAAACTAATACTTTAGACGAAATGGATGATAGAATTAATAATTATGCATGTGTTAAAACCTATAGAAGTATTTAAAGTATATGAGATAAGGTATTTAATAGTATTATGAATTAAAGAAAGGGAAGTGCTGATGAAAGTTATATTTATTACATTAGATTATCCAACTGGGATAAATGACTATTTAATCTTACCGTCTCTAGATTTTGCAGTCATGAGCTCAGTAGTAAAAGAAAACGGTGACAACTGCGAGTTAATAGATATGCGAATTAACCATTATGATATGTATCAACTTGAGCATTTATTAATAGCAAAAAATAAGATAGAGAAAATTGACTTGGTTTGTATTGAAAGTATTTGTAACACACATTTTAATGCAGTAAAGGCTATTAAGGTATGTCGTCATGCGTTAGGAGATGATATAGTAATAGCTTTAAGAGGGGAAGTAACAACCTTTTTGCCAGTACAAACTTTGGAGAGAAATGCCGAGTTAGATGTAGCATTTGTTGGTGAGAGTGAACGTGCATTACTGGACATCATAGACTACATGAAAGGTACCATTACGGAAAGGGATATACATAACGCTTGCTTAAGAAATAAAAATGGTGAAATAATTAATAATAACAATTGCTATACAAGTAATTTGAATCACTTACCCTTACCAGATAGAGAGGTTTATGATATCAGCGCCTATATCAGAAGAGATTCAGAAACCATTGTACGCTCATCAAGAGGTTGCCCCGGTAACTGTAGCTTTTGCATAAAAACAAAGATGTCTAAATTTAGGCTATTTACCATAAAAAGGTTTTGTGATGAAATAGAGATATTACAAAGATATGGGTTCCAATCTTTTTTCTTTTCAGATGATACGTTTGCATTTTCTGACCAAAGATTGAGTGACTTCGCGGAAGAGATTTTAAAGCGAAAAATGCACATTCGTTGGACTTCAAATTTAAGGATTAAAGACATTAATGAGTATAAAATAAAGACAATGAAAGAATTGGGAGCATATAGAGTATTTGTCGGAATTGAGACAATAAATTCAGCATCTCAGAAACTGGCTAATAAAAATCTTACAAAACAAGAGGTAATGGATAAAATTTCAATACTGAAAAAATATAATATGGAATTTCACGCCTCCTTTATTATTGGAGCTCCTGGTGATACTGAGGAGGACCTCATGGAGATTGAAAAATTATTAAGTGAAATCAAACCAACATTGGTGACTTTTAATCAATTGAAGTTATTTCCAGGAACTGATATTTATAATAGCCCAGAAAAGTATAATATTTTACCGTTTGATCCTTATTGGTTTGAAAAAGATGATTGGGTATACTATCCTGTTTTTGGTACTAAAGAGTTACCACCATCACAGATAAATAAATGGACTAAACGCCTTTATCATACTTTTTTTAATACCGTATCATAAGGATGTTATAGCTAATGGAGCAACATTTAAAAATTAACAAAAATTTCAAAGCTATTATTGTCTGTTCAAGAATATTCACAATAACACCAATATCAATTTTGTTCTATCAGGCTCATGGTTTATCATTTTCGCAGATAATGATAATGAGGATAGCAACATTTTTATCGACTTCTTTGATAGAATTACCTAGTGGTTATATTGGAGATAGGATAGGGTATAAAAAAGTAGTTCAAATCGGACTTTATTTAACACTGTTATCTTGTTTGGGGCATATATTTAGTGATTCTTTTACTTCTTTCATGATTTGGAAAATTATGTGGGGGGTTGGATTGGCTATGCTAAGTGGTGCAGATGAGGCTTGGTATTATGCATCATTAATGAGTCTGGGGAGAGAGAATCAGTATGGAAATAATATTAGTGAAGCACATTCAATGGTACAATTTATTACTGCATTTAGCTTAATAATTAGTTCGGCGTTGTTTTTTCTTGATATACGCCTACCGTTTGCTTTTAATGCTATATTTTTTTGTGTTGCTCTAGTAGCAACAAAAAATCTTAAGGACAATAAACAACTGCATAATATAAAGAGTGTGCAAGGCAAGAAGAATAATTTTAGTCTAGAATCAATATATCAGATTATTAATCATACTAATATATATTTCCTTTTTGCAGATGTGTTATTTGTATCAACAACAATTTTTATGTTTGAGACATACCAGCCGCAAATGACAGAAAGTAATATACCAGTATCTTATTTTGGCATTATATATTTTTTGTTTAGTCTAATCACAGGTTTCGGTGCTAGGTTTTATAGTTTTATTGAGAATAAATATGCTAATGTTTTGAAGTTTGATTTAAAATACTATTTTTTCTTAGTTGTTTTGCAAGCATTATCATCACTTGCAGTTTGCTTTTTTTCATCAAATTCTTTCATTATATTATTGATTTTTTCGATACAAGAATTTATTTTTGGTTATTTTAGAGTTTACTCCAATGTAGCAATTAATAAGAATGTTGATAATGCATATAGAGCAACTATCCTGTCAGTAAAGAGTTTACTAAACAGTGTATTTAAAATCATAATTTTTATGATATTAGGAAAAATAATGGATAGGTATTATCTTAACACGACTTATGTTGTTATTGCATTAGTATTTTTGATTGGAGGAATTTTGATTGGTTTTATTGCTAAGGTAAATGCATTTATTTTTCTATTTAGCAATAGAAGTAGAGAGTGAGCAAATAACATGGAGAAGATACTTATTTTAGGAGGAGGCTACGGAGCTCTTCGATATCTAGAATCGCTTATATGGGATACGGAGAAAGAAATTACTATCTGTGGGTTTGAAATACAAGGAAAATCTAAAGTGTTGAGCCTAGAAATGGGATTGCCTTGGCTTGCGTTCGACAAACTTAATATAAATATTATAAATGATTTTTCTTGTATTATAGTTGCACTACCACCAGAAGTAAAGAGACGATGTATCGAAAAGTTAACTGAAATGAGATATATTAATGCCTTAATTATAGAAAAACCTCTCTGTATTCAGGAAGAGGATTTGTTATGGTACATGCAAGAACTTCCTAGAATGGAACGGTGTGCCGTAGTTTGTCAAAGAGATTATGAGGAATATATGTATTATTGGAAAGATACAGGCTCTGTTGAGATTTTATATCCTTCCTTTAATATGGATGATAAGTTCAACAAGTGGCATATGTTACCCCATATTTTGAGTCTCCTTTATACTATAGGCGGGGAAATTCCTAATATTAAAAAGATTAAAAAAAATTATTATAAAGGATTATGGTGTGAGAGTGATATAAGCATTCAGTTTGTTAGCCATGATGTTAAGGAATGCCTTACTATTTGTGGTAAATCGTTTCCAGCAGTAAAATATCGTGAAAAAAATATCCTAATTGTAGATAGAGTAATGTGTTATAGTCAATATGAAACACAAAGAAATTTAGAAAAAGCTTTTGCGGTAACGCAGGCAATTATTTATCTCAATGAAGAAGACAATAATTAAAATATTTCGTCTAGGGTATAAAATAGAGTTATTCCATGATAATTTTTTAGATGTTAGAATAAAAGTATCAGCGAGTCTGTGATTGTTTTTCTGTAATTAAAGATTTATAAGGTCTTCTATGATAAAATAAAAAGTAAGCGTCAAATCTCTCGCCTAGATATTTTTTAGATTCTGTGGCAAACTTGAAA
>OCAS01001341.1_pt1 | contig 12575 bp, 9 predicted proteins | sample 1550751 | NCBI WGS metagenome assembly OCAS01 (sample SAMEA2580301, study PRJEB22360) | human gut metagenome | biome: human gut; feature: human-associated habitat; material: faeces | place: Denmark | collected 2008/2010
GGGGGGGGGGGGGGGGGGGGCGGGACCACACCCCCCACAACCCGTTCATTTTTTATCCCCCTCCCGTCATCTGTCTTTTACCCCAGCAATTCTCCAAACGCCTCTATCAGCGCATCATTTTTCTCAGGACTCATAACACAAAATCTCACATAAGAAGAATCCAAAAACGGAAACGTAGAGCAGTCACGTATCATTAGTCCCTTCCGGATGCAGCAGTCAAACAGCATATCCGATGTCACATCCTCCTTCAATATTTTCATAAGGATAAAGTTCGTACAGGAAGGATACACCTTCACAGTATCCCAGGCAGAAAGTATTTTGAGAAGACGTTCCCGCTCCGTAGTGATGAGGGTGCGGGTCTTTTCAATGTATTCTTTGTCGGAGAACATGATACAGCCCGCAATCTCGGCCAGGCTGTTGATCGTCCAGGGGTTCTTTTTGGTGTTGATGTATTTCAAAAGATCAGGGTTTCCGGTGACTGCATAGCCCAGCCTGAGACCGGGAGCGGCAAAAAATTTGGAGATACCGCGCAGGACGATCAGGTTGTTGTAATTGTTGGTAAGGGGAATGGAAGAAATCTTCCTGTCATCAGGGGCAAACTCTGCATAGGTCTCGTCCACCATGACAGCAATGCCGAACTGCAGGGCAGCGTCCAGAATCTTGCGCATGTCTTTTCTGGAGATGGCAGAAGCTGTGGGATTGTTGGGGTTGCAGAGTACCAGCAGGTCCAGGCCGTCTTTCATCTGAGCACACAGGTCGTTTACATCCATCTGGAAGTTATTTTCCTCCTTCAGGGGGTAATAGAGCGTGTGGCCTCCTTCCAGGGCAATCTCGCGCTCATATTCTGAATAGGTGGGGCCCAGGATCAGCGCTTTTTCCGGGTGTGTGGTCTGTATGAACAGGGAAATAAGCTCAGTGGAGCCATTGCCCACAATGATGTTCTCGAACTGGGCGCCGGTGTATGCACAGATACTTTTGCGCAGCTTTGTGTAGTCTCTGTCCGGGTAGGTGGTGATGGCGTCCACGTGGCTTGCCAGTGTCTCCCGCAGGAGAGGAGAGATGCCGAGGGGGTTTACATTTGCGGAAAAACTGGTGATGTCTTCTTTTTTGATTCCGTAGATTTCTTCGATTTTTTCCAGGTCGCTGCCGTGAAAATGGTCTTTATGTTTCAGCATGAAAATGCCTCCGTTTCCTTTGATTTTCCTATTTATAGAGTTGTTGAAGGGGCGGCAGAGGTTGCACCCCTTGCATTTGTAGTGTATAATTGTACTATTCAGGACTCTGTCCTGAAATAATATATACTAACACATATTATAGCGGGATATAGAAAATAGTTCAACAAGATAAATAATAATCAGTCGGAGATTCTCCGGGCCATATGGTTTAGAGATAACGGGGTAGAATACATTGAAGAGAAGAATAGAACAACTGATAAATGGAAGATTTGAATACGAGGTTCCGGGTCTTTTGCTGTCCAGGGAAGATATCAGGGAGAGCACAAAGGCCGGGGAAAATATCAGGGGAGAGCTGATCATAGCAGCAGAGAATGGGAGCCGGATAAAAGGGATCGCCTATTCCTCCCATCGCCGTTTTCTTCTGGGAAAAGAGCGTTTTACCGGGGAGAAGATAGAGATTCCCTACGGGGCAGATGTAAAGGGCCTGAACCCCGGAGATTCCTTTGAGGGAGAGCTGGTTCTCAGCACCAGCATCGGAGAGTACAGGGTTCCCTTTGCCATACAGGTGGAACCGTGCCGGATCAAGACATCTGCAGGCTCCATCAGGGATTTGGATGCCTTTGCGGAGCTGGCGAAAAAAGATTTTAAGGAGGCGTACCATCTGTTTCTGGATGATTCCTTTCCGGAGCTTCTGAAAGAAGAACAGGAGGTACTGCCCTATTATTATGCCATGGCGAAAAATCCTGTGACCTGGCAGCATCTGGAGGAATTTCTCATCGGCACGGGAAAAAAGGACCCTGTGAAGCTGCATCTGGAACAGGAGAATCTGGAGATCTATGAGGTGCAGAGTTCCCTTATGGATACCGTCCGGGTGCGCAGAAGCGGCTGGGGCTATCTGAAAGCAAGCGTGACCGTGGAGGGCGATTTCCTGGAAGTAGAGAAAAAGTCCATACGGGACGAGGATTTCATCGGCAGTGTATATGAGCTGCAGTATATTATCCGCAGAGAGAATCTGGGAAAAGGCAGAAATTACGGAAGAATCTGTATCAAAACCGTTTACCAGACCCTTGTTTATGAAGTGATGGCCTCCAAAAGCGGTAAGATCCAGGTAAATGTCGCGGCATACGAGAAGAAAAAGAAACTGGAGCTTTTGAGAGATTACCTGGACTACAGCCTGGAGAAGCTGTCAAAGAGCCAGTGGGAGAGCAGGACACTGGGACTTCTCACAGAACTGCGGGAGACCGGGCATTACACCACGGAGCACCAGTTGTTTGAGGTCTGGTTCTACCATGAATGCGGGGAGGACAGCAGAGCAAAGGACGCCCTGGATAAGTTAAAAGACAACAGCCGGATTCAGGCGGAGGAGGAGCTGGAGGGCGTATATCTCTACCTGGAGGATGTGCTGGGATGCGGTCAGGAGATCCGGGAGAAGATGGTGGTGCGTCTCCATCAGCTTTACCAGCGCAGGGAGGACAGCTTCCTTCTGTTATATATTCTCCTGAAAACAGATTCCGAGCAGGTGCGTACCCAGTCAAAGAAGATCTATCTGCTGGAGGAGCAGTACAGAACCGGCTGCAGAAGCCCGTTTCTGTATCTGGAAGCATGCCGGATAGCGGCAGCGGACGGAGCGCTGCTCAGGAGGATCAGTCCCTTCACCATTCAGGTGCTGCTCTTTGCCATGCGGCATGATATTATGACTGAGGAGATGGCCTTCCGCGCCACAGACCTGGCGGGGCAGATGAAGGATTTCAGCCAGAAGGTATATGAGATACTGGAATACATCTACGAAAAATATCCCTCCACAGCTGTGGTGCGCTCCATCTGTATGCTGATCATGAAGGGCGACCCCAGGAAGAAGGAATATTTCCGGTGGTATGAGCTGGCAGTGGAGAAAGAGCTGAAGATCACAAGGCTGTACGAGTATTATATTGAGACCATGAGCCGCAATTACCAGAAAATGCTGCCACGCATGATACGCATGTATTTCAGTTATAACAATACGCTGAGCGACGCGAAAAAGGCATTTGTGTACAGCAATGTGATACGCAACAAGGAAGTGGATAAAACTACTTATTTAAGCTATAAAAGCAGTATGGAACAGTTCGCCTGTGAGAAGCTCAAGGAAGGCAGGATGAATGAGGACTTTGCTGTGGTGTACCAGGAGTTCTGCTTAAGCTCCCATGATCCTGCAGTTAAGAGAGCCCTTGCGAAGGTGCTTTTCACCCACAGGCTTTACTGTGATGATCCCAAGATACGGCGGGTGATCGTCCGCCATGCGGCATTTTGTGAAGAACAGACGTATACCTGTACGGATAAAGTGGCCTATGTGTCCATTTACACACCGGACGCCAGGATTGTCTTTGAGGATGACAGGCAGAGGCGCTATATCCAGACCATAGATTACAATATCCAGCCGCTTTTGGAGAGAAAAGAGCTGGCAAGGCAGCTTCTGGCGGAGGGAATCCGGACACCGGGGCTTCTCCTCTATACCTGCGGGGAACTGAACCATGAGAACCCCATAACAAGAGAAAATATCTCCTGTATCCAGGATGTGTCCGGGGAGGACTGCTTTTCTGAGGATTACAGGCAGAGGGTGCGCAGGCGCCTGCTTCTCTACTATGAGGAGCATATGGATAATGACAATCTGAAGGATTACCTTCGGGAGATGGATTTTCACAGCTTTGCAAAAGTCAACAAGAGCCTTCTCATCACCATTTTGATCAAACAGGGCATGTATGTGGGGGCCTATGACCTGCTGTGTGAGTACGGCTATGAGGAGATCGACCCAAGAGACCTGTTAAGGCTGTGCAGCCGCATGATCCTCAATCTGGAGTTTGAATATGAGGAGGAGCTTCTTCTTCTGGCTCACCATATATTTAAGGAGAACACCTATGATGAGGTGGTTCTCGAATATCTGACCAAGTATTTTGAGGGACCTGTGGATGAGATGATCCGGGTGTGGGAGCGCTCCATGGGATTTTCCATAGAGGCCTACGAGCTGGAGGAGGACATCCTGACCTACAGCATGTTCACAAGAATCTACCATCCGGGGGATGCGGCGGTTCTGAAGGACTATGTAAAATTAAGCGGTAAGGAACAGGTGATACTGGCTTACCTGACCTTTGCATCCTTTCAGTATTTTATCGGGGGGAAAGAGGCGGAGACGTTTATTTTCCGCTCGCTGGAGCACGTGAGGAAAAAAGGATGGGAGTATGATATTATCTGTGACCTGGCCCTTCTCAAATATTATGCACAGGAAAAGAAATGGGAGGAAAACAGGCTGGAGACGGCCCGCGCCATCTTATCCGTATGTGCCAGGACAGGGCTTAAATTTGCCTTTTTCCAGGAGCTTCCCAGAACCCTTCTGCAGAGTATGCAGCTTGAGGACAAGGTGTTTGTCCAGTGCCAGGCCAGTCCCAGGGCGGATGTGACGATTCACTACCGAATGCTGCAGCCGGACAGGGAGCCGGGAGAGTTCAAAAGCGAACCGCTGAAAAATCTGTATCAGGGTATTTACAATAAAGAATTTATCCTGTTTTACGGGGAGGTACTGGAGTATTATTTCACTGTCGCAGGCCGCGGGGAGATACAGCAGACGGAAAAGAGTAGGCTCACCGTTCCCGAGGCAAAGCTGGAGGGGACTACAAAATACCAGATGATCAACCGTATGCTGGCGGCGAAACAGCAGGGAAGAGAACAGGAGCTTATGGAACTGCTGGGACAGTACAGACAGCAGGAAGCCTGGGTTTCCTCTCTCTTTGAACTGATAGAATAAGGAGGCAGACAAGGGCATGAATGAGACAAGAAATATTATCGCGGGCCTGGAACTGGGGAAGGAGTTTTCCCAGATCTGCTATTATGACAGAAAAGAAAAAGAACCGGTCTCTCTTTCCGTGAAGACAGGGAGCAATCAGTATACATTTTCCACCAGGCTTTCCAAAAGGCCCAGGACAGAAGTGTGGCACTTCGGTATGGAGGCGGATTATTTCTCCATGCACGAGGGGGAGATCCCGGTGGATAACCTGCTGGAGATCTGGGGCCAGGGGGAACCGGTGGAGATTGACGGCGGCTGGTACAGGCCGGAGGAGCTGCTGGAGATCTACTTAAAAGGCTGTCTGTCCGTGCTTGGCGTGGCAGAGCCGGCGAGACAGATCAAGACCCTGATGATCACGGTTCCGGACCTGAACCGAGTGCTGGTGCGCAAGCTGCAGAGAGTGTGCACCCGCCTGAAATTTACTTCCGGGCAGGTGCTTCTGCAGGATTACGAGGAGAGCTTTTACTATTATGTGATGAGCAAGAGACTGGATAACTGGAACCGTATGACAGGACTCTTCACATTTGATAAAGGAAAAGTATCTTTTTCCCGCATGGTGGTGGACAGCCAGAAAAAGCCCATGCTGGTCACAGTGGAACACGGCAAGACCATAACCCTGCCGGAAGACCCGGACCAGAAGGACGTAGACTTTTATCAGTTGATTGCAGATTCCTGCGGAAATGACACATACGCGGGGATTTACTTGGTAGGGGATGGATTTTCCAAGGACTGGGCTGTAAGGAGTGTACCGCTTCTGTGCAAGAATCAGCGCCATGTATACTATGGAAACAACATGTATGTGAAAGGGGCCTGCTATGCGGCCAGGGAGCGGACCGAGGAGAAGCTTCTGGGCACATATCTGTATGTGGGAAATGCCCTGGTCCAGAACCATGTGAGCATGGAAATGCTCATCCAGGGGAAAAAGAAGAACTATACCGTTGCTGAGGCCGGAAGAAACTGGTATGAGACAGAGCATGAATTTGAACTGCTTCTGGACGGCAGGGAGAACCTGGAATTCATGGTGAAGCCCATGGACGGCGGGGAAGTAAGACATTACTGCATGAAGCTGCCGGGGCTTCCGAAAAGGCCTGACAGGACCACGAGGCTTCGTGTGCACATCATGTATGAATCAGCGGATACCTGCATTATTCTGGTACAGGATCTGGGATTCGGGGAGATGTTCCCCTCAAGCGGCCTGATGTGGACCGAGAGAGCAGCGTGGTAGGAGGAAACAGATGAGCGGATACATATTATGTCAGATAAAACGGGCTTCCCTTCCGTTTTATATTGAAAACATCAGCACGAATATCTACAGTATAGAAGAATTATGTTATTATCTCTACCACAACATCTATCTTCTGGACGAGACGATCATCAATGAACATCTCTGTGACTGGATAAAAAACGAGCTGGGACTATTAAAGCTCTACCAGAAGCTGTACCGGATTCTGGAGGAAGAGCGGGGGGCAGGGGATTTCATCCTGGCTGTTTTCAGGGAGATCAATTACCTGACCCATGAGCAGTTTAAAAAATTAAATGAGGAGCTTGTGGTCCTGGAACAGCTTCCCGAAGTGGCCCGCAAGAAGAAAAAGGGCGACTATCTGGTGGACAACCGGATGTATGTGAATGCCATCCGCATTTACGAGGATGCCCTAAGAAGTGTGGATACCGGAGGTCTTGGCGGACAGTATGAGGGGGAGATCTTCCACAATATGGGCTGTGCCTATCTGCACCTCTTCCAGATAGAGGAGGCTAAGGAATGCTTTGAAAAGGCATATGAAAAGCTTCACACCAAGCTGATCCTGAAGCATTACCTGTGTGCCTGCAGGATGCTGATGGAGGAAGCCCAGTGGCAGGGAGAATGTGCCAGAATGGGTGCGGATCTGGATACCTGCAGAGAGATCCAGAAAGAGATGGAAGCCAAAAAGCCGGATGCTTCCCGGGAAAAACAGGAAGACATGGGGGCTCTTTTGGAAAAATACACAAAAGAATATCACAGAAGTACCGGATTTTAGGCTTGTGTTTTGAAAACCGATGTTATATAATTCCTTGTGTATCGTAACGTTTCTCTTTTGAGAGAACTCAATATTATGGAAAAAGGACAGGTGTACGAAGGTGAAGAAGTTAGAGCAGCTTTATGAAGGAAAAGCAAAGAAAGTATTTGCAACAGATGTAGACGGCGTAGTGATCGTGGATTACAAAGATGATGCCACAGCATTCAACGGCGAGAAAAAAGGCACGATCACAGGTAAAGGCGCTATCAACAACCGCATGACAAACTATGTTTTCCAGCAGCTGGAAAAGGAAGGCGTTCCGACTCACTTCGTAGAAGAACTGAGCGACCGCGAGACAGCCGTAAAAAAAGTGAGCATCGTTCCTTTAGAGGTAATTGTTCGTAACGTGGCTGCAGGAAGCTTCTCCAAGAGAATGGGAGTAGAAGAAGGAAAACAGCTTCTCTGCCCGATTTTAGAGTTCAGCTACAAAGATGATGACCTGGGCGACCCCTTCATCAATGATGACTATGCACTTGCATTAGGACTGGCTACACAGGAAGAAATCGACACCATTAAAAATTATACAAGAAAAATCAACGAATTTTTGATCAAATATTTCCTGAACGCAGGAATGAAGTTGATCGACTTCAAAATCGAATTCGGTAAATTGGCAGACGGAACCATCATCCTGGCTGATGAGATATCACCGGATACCTGCCGTCTGTGGGATGTAGAGACAAATGAGAAGCTGGACAAAGACCGTTTCAGAAGAGACATGGGCAACGTAGAAGAGGCATATAACGAAGTGTTCAAACGTCTGGGCCTGGCTTAAATCAGAGGGGTGCCCGGGACACCTTCCGGCTCGGAAGGCGCCTCGCGGCGCCCTTTTTTGTGTTTACTTCAATATAAAATAAAAAGGAGAATTCAAATGAGTACAGACAGATATCAAAGTCCATTATCTGAGCGCTATGCCAGCAAAGAGATGCAGTATATTTTCTCCCCGGACATGAAATTCCGCACATGGAGAAAACTGTGGATCGCCCTGGCAGAGACAGAGAAAGAGCTGGGATTAAATATTACCCAGGAACAGATCGACGAGCTGAAAGCCCACGCAGAAGACATCAATTATGACGTGGCAAAAGAGAGAGAAAAACAGGTGCGCCATGATGTAATGTCCCATGTATACGCATACGGCGTGCAGTGTCCGAAGGCAAAGGGAATCATCCATCTGGGTGCTACCTCCTGTTATGTGGGCGACAATACAGACATTATTGTGATGACAGAGGCCCTGAAGCTTGTGAAGAAAAAACTGGTCAACGTCATCGCAGAGCTTTCCAAATTTGCAGATGAGCATAAAGCGCTTCCAACCCTGGCGTTCACACATTTCCAGCCAGCGCAGCCTACTACAGTGGGAAAAAGAGCAACCCTGTGGATGCAGGAGTTCATGCTGGACCTGGAAGACCTGGATTATGTGATCAGCACTATGAAACTGCTTGGTTCCAAGGGTACAACAGGTACACAGGCCAGCTTCCTGGAACTGTTTGACGGGGACCAGGAGACCATTGACAAGATTGATCCCATGATTGCGGAGAAGATGGGATTTAAGGAGTGCTATCCGGTATCCGGACAGACCTATTCCAGAAAAGTGGACACCAGAGTGCTGAACGTACTGGCAGGCATTGCAGCCAGTGCCCACAAGTTCTCCAATGACATCAGGCTTCTGCAGCACTTAAAAGAAGTGGAAGAGCCGTTTGAGAAGAGCCAGATCGGTTCCTCGGCTATGGCATACAAGAGAAACCCGATGAGAAGTGAGCGTATTGCGTCCCTGTCACGTTTCGTCATGGTGGATGCCCTGAATCCGGCCATCACTTCCGCTACCCAGTGGTTTGAGAGAACACTGGATGACTCTGCGAACAAACGTCTCTCCGTTCCGGAAGGTTTCCTGGCTATTGACGGTATCCTGGACCTGTGCCTGAACGTGGTGGACGGGCTTGTTGTGTATCCTAAGGTTATAGAGAAACGTCTGAGAAGCGAGCTTCCGTTCATGGCTACAGAGAATATCATGATGGATGCCGTGAAGGCAGGCGGGGACCGCCAGGAGCTGCACGAAAGAATCCGTGAGCTGTCCATGGGGGCAGGCAGGAACGTGAAGGTGGAAGGCAAAGAGAACAACCTTCTGGAGCTTATTGCCGCTGATCCCGCATTTAACATGAGTCTGGAAGACCTGCAGAAGACCATGGAGCCGTCCCGCTACACAGGACGTGCCCAGGTACAGGTGGAGGCGTTCCTGAAAAATGTGGTACAGCCGGTACTGGATGAAAATAAAGAAATCCTGGGAATGACTGCAGAGATCAACGTATAATAAAAATACAGTTCGGAGGTTTTTACATGAAGGAGCAAAAGAGGGGGAATCCCATAGCGCTTTTGCCGATTGGGGTGTTTCTGATCATTTTTATCGGAGCGGGTATCCTGTTCCATGACTTTTATACCATGCCTGCCATTGTGGGATTTTTGATCGCGCTTACCGTGGCATTTTTTCAGAACCGGAAAGTAGGGTTTCAGGAAAAGGTGGCAATTATCTCAAAGGGCATCGGTGAGGAAAATATTGTAACCATGTGCCTGATCTTCCTGGCAGCCGGAGCCTTTTCCGGTTCCATAAAGGCGGCAGGCGGGGTGGAGAGCACGGTCAATCTGGGGCTTTCCATTATGCCGTCCTCCATTGCAGTGGTGGGGCTGTTTATCATCGGCTGTTTTATTTCCATTTCCATGGGAACCAGTGTGGGCACTATTACCGCTATGGCACCCATCGGCGTGGGAATTGCCGAGAAGACAGGCATTCCTCTCCCGATCTGCATGGGAGCCATTGTGTGCGGCGCCATGTTCGGTGACAACCTGTCCATGATTTCCGATACCACGATTGCGGCGGTGAGGACACAGGGGTGTGAGATGAAGGACAAATTCAGGGAGAACTTTTTTATTGTTCTGCCTGCAGCTATCATCACGGCTGTGATCTTCTTCGTGATCGCCAGGGGAAATGCAGGAGTCATTGATGATGACCTGAAGTTCCAGATCATCAAGGTGATTCCATACCTGGTGGTCCTGATCGGCGCGCTCATCGGCATCAATGTGTTCATTGTTCTTATAACCGGTACTGTACTGTCCCTCATTGTGGGAGTAGGCACAGGGGCGTTTGCTGTCAGTGAGATGTTCCAGAAGATGGGAGACGGTATCACCGGAATGTATGATATCACAGTGATCTCCATTATTGTTGCAGCCATTGTGGCCCTGGTGAAGGAACACGGAGGGATTGAGTATATTCTGAATGTGATCAAGAAGAAGATCAACGGGGAGCGCGGCGGAGAGTTCGGCATCTCCGTTCTGGCCCTGCTCGTGGACTGCTGTACAGCCAACAATACGGTGGCTATCGTTATGGCAGGCCCCATTGCAAAAGAGATCAGCGAGGAATTCCGGGTAAGCCCCAAAAGGAGCGCGTCCCTTTTGGATATCTTCGCATCCGTAGGCCAGGGAATGATTCCCTACGGTGCCCAGCTTCTGGCCGCGGCCAGTCTGTCCGGGCTTACGCCTATAGCGGTCAACCTTTCGTATCTGTTCTATCCTATTTTGATGGGGGTATCGGCAATTATATTTATAATTTTCCGCAGGAGAGAAGTGGCGGAATAAAAAATATGGATGAGGCAGCTGTATTCTTTGGGGAATATAGCTGCCTTTTTCTATTATCTCCGAATATATCTTTGATTTCTGCTTCTTGGTTTTTCCGGTACAGTCATTTCGACCAGATTAAGTTCCATTGCCGGATTTAAGTAATTTTTACGAAAGGTTTCCTTTGATTTTAATCCCAGTTTCTTCATAAGGCAGGTTGCTGTATATGAAGTATCCATTTCCATTGCGGACAAAAGCTTCTTTACATATTCTGTCATCTGTTCTGTATCATCCGATATCTGTTTGGAGATATCATCAAGAACCATATCAACCTGTTTGAGCATAAATTCAATGAAGATATTGGAAGTCCCTTCTGAATGACATTGGGCAATTGCCTGATAGTAACCATCCTGAAATTTTTCAATCTGACTTTCAATCGGGATGTACTCAAAAATCGGTTTCCATTTGGAAAGAATCGCCGTATGCCACAGCCTTGCCATCCTGCCGTTTCCGTCTGAAAAAGGGTGAATGAATACAAATTCATAATGAAAGACTGAGGACAGGATAAGAGGGTGTACGGATGCCTGTTCTCGAGACATCCAGTCGAACAATTCTTCCATAAGCCCCGGTACCAATCTTGCCGGAGGTGCGATGAAAATACATTTATCCCCATTAAACACACCTTCTTCTCCTTTACGGAATACGCCGGACTCATCTACCGTATATTGGGTCATGACTCCATGCAGCTTTTTTAAGTCTTTCAAACTATATGGATTGATCTCAGGCAATTTTTCGTAAGCAGCGTAAGCGTTTTTTACTTCCTGAATTTCCTTTTGCTCACCCAGAACCATGTGCCCGGCAAGCACATCCCTGACCTGTCCAAGTGACAAGGAATTAGCCTCAATTTTCAGGGAAGAATGAATGGACTTGATTCTGTTGTTACGCCTTAGATAGGGGCGGGATTCCATCTTCTGCAGCATACTGATCCTGCCGAGTTTTTCCGATATGGATGAGACATATATCAGCATGGTATTATTAATGGTAAACGGCGGTTGATAACGGTTCATATATTTTCACCTCCAAATTAACTTGCTTATTAACTTGCTTATTATCTTAGCATGTTCCGGCACTGAAGTAAACAGAAAAGTGGATTTTCATATTGCAGCCCTTCCCCCAAACAATTTATAATATTTTTATCAGAACCTTTTTATCACCCCGGGTATCTAATAGATAACAAAAGAGATAAAACAGAAAAAGGAGGAGCCCATGCAGCAGCAGGAATTTATACAGGCCGTCAGGGACGCAGAAGCTACCCTGTACCATGTTGCAATGTCCATTTTAAGGAATGATGCGGACAGTGCGGATGCGGTACAGGAAGCGCTTTTGAAGGCTTTTGAAAAATTAGATACCCTGAAGGAAAAAAAATACTTTAAAACATGGCTGATACGTATTCTTATCCATGAGTGCTACCAAATGAAACGCAGAAGTAAACGTCTGGTTCCCTACGAGGAGTATGTGGAGAACGCACCGGGGAAGGAGGACAAGCTGTATACAGACCTCTATGCAGCCATAGATGATCTGCCGGAGGACCTCCGCATTGCGGTTACCTTATTTTATATAGAAGGTTTCTCCATTGCGGAGATCGCGGAGATGCTGGAGACCAGGGAAAATACAGTGAAAACACGGCTTTACAGGGGAAGAAATCAGCTAAGAAAAAGTCTTGGTGATAAGGAGGAAGCATTATGTTAGAACAGGGAAAATGGAAAGACGGGGCACCGGTACCTTCAAAGGAATTTCATGACAGATTTGAGGAGAGTTTGAAACTGATAGAGAAAAAAGTAGGGGAGAAGGCACCGGCAGGTGCCGAGATCATCCGAATGAACAGGAAGACAAAGCGCAGGGGCAGACATCTGAAGAAAGCAGTTGTGGGTT
>OCAS01001344.1_pt1 | contig 12558 bp, 10 predicted proteins | sample 1550751 | NCBI WGS metagenome assembly OCAS01 (sample SAMEA2580301, study PRJEB22360) | human gut metagenome | biome: human gut; feature: human-associated habitat; material: faeces | place: Denmark | collected 2008/2010
ATCGGCATCTCCTCGCAGGGGAAGCCCACCCCGGGCCTGCCGGAGCCGTAGACTGCCCGGAAGGCGGTGGGCAGGCCGTGGAAGTTCTCCTCCACCTTGAAGCCCTGCTCCGCCAGCCACTCCCGCAGCATGCGGGAGGAGTTGACCTCCTCCAGCCCCAGCTCAGGGTGGTCGTACATCGCACGGGACATGGCCCAGAGCGCGGGGAGGAAGCTCTCCGCCGCTGTTTGTATTGTCTCTTTCATCGAAATACCTTCTTTCTGCTCACATTGGCCCGAGGCGGATGGCGTTGGCGATCAGCACCAACACCGCGCCCGCCGCGAACTGGAGGCCCAGCAGGGGAATAAACCACTTGGCCCACTTGCCGTAGGGAACCTTTGCCATGGTCAGGGCCACCATGAAGGTGCCCGAGGTGGGCACCAGGATGTTGGACAGGCCATTGCCGATCTGGAAGATGATGCAGGTGGTCTGTCGGGTAATGTCGGCCATGTCGCCCATGGGGAGCAGGATGGGCAGAGAGGTGGCCGCCTGCCCGCTGGCCGAGGGAATCAGGAGGTTAAGGAAGTTTTGGAATACGTACATACCCAGCACTGTCAGAGAGGAGGGCAGCGAGGTCAGCAGGCCGGAGGCGCCGTACAGGATGGTGTGGAGAATGTTGCCGCCCTCCAGCACGATGAGGATGCCGCGGGCAAAGCCCACCGCCAGCGCGCCGGCCGCGAAGTCGGCCACGCCGCGGCTGAACAGGCGGCCAAAGCCGTCGAAGCCCACCCGGGCCACAAAGCCCACGACGATGCCCATGCCCAGGAACAGGGCAGAAAGCTCGTTGATATACCAGCCCCACTTGAGCACGCCCACGATCAGCAGGGCGAAGGTGGTGCCCATGACCAGCAGGACCAGCTTCCGGGTGCCCGTCAGCTCCGGAAGATCGTTTAGATCCACCTTCTCCTCCCGCTGGCGGTCGAACTCGTACATCAGGCTGCGGGTTGGGTCCCGCTTGATGCGCTGGGCATACAAATAGATATACACCGCCGCGATGGTCAGCATGACCACCAGGATGATGAGGCGGTACCACATGGCCGAGTACATGGGCAGACCCGCGATGCTCTGGGAAACCCCCACGTTGGCGGCCTGGACAAAGGAGCCTGCGTAGCCGCTGGAGCTGCCCACGATGGCCACCGCCAGGCCGGTGATGGAGTCGTAGCCCATAGCGATGCAGATGGGTACCAGGAAGGGGATGAAGACCAGGCACTCCTCAAACATGCCGAAGGAGCCGGCGCCGAAGCCCACCACAAAGATCATGATGGGGATCAGCAGCTCCTGCCGTTTGGAGGTTTTCTTGATGATGCGTCCGATGCCCGCCTCAATGGCCTTGGTCTCCGCCACAACTCCGAAGGCGCCGCCAATGATGAAGATAAAGGCGGAAATATAGGCGGTTTCGATCAGGCCCTCCTGTACGGCCATCAAAGCCTTCATCGGAGTCACCGGGGTCTGCTCGATGCGGTGGTAGCTGCCGTCCACCAGCATCTCCACGCCGTTCTCATCCACGTAGGTTTCGTACTGGCCCGCGGGAATCACACAGGTCAGAATGGTACATACCGCGATGATGAGCAGGAGCAGCGTGAACATGTGGGGGATACGGATACCTTTTTTCTTTGGTGTCATCTTTAACCCTCTCCTAACTTCAGATATGTGGTCCACGCATAACCACTGCCCCTAGAATAAGCAAGCCGGATGCCAGCTTGTCAAGAGAGGCAAACATAGTTAGGACTGCCTGCACTGCCAGGGGTTGCGCGGAACACGGCCGCCTCGCGGGACAGGCCCGGCAAAAAGAAAGCAAGAATTTTTGCGCAAAATGCAAAAATTCTTGCTTTCTACAGTCCTATCCGTTGAGATGGTACTTCATCATCTTGTATTGAAGTGCCTGCCGGGTCAGCCTCAGCTTCTCCGCGGCCTCCGTAACCGTCCGGCTCTGCTCCAGCGCACGGACAATCAACCCCTTCTCGTAGCGGCGGACCGCCTCCTGAAGCCCCATATGTTCCGGCATAGGCCACGGCTCCTGCCTCTCCCCCGCCTCCTCCTCGTGGTAGAAGATATAGCGAGGAATATCATTGAGCTGTACCGTGGCCCCGGTACAGAGGTTGAACGCCGACTCCACCGCATTGCGCAGCTCCCGTACATTGCCCGGCCAGTCATAGGCCAGCAGGGCATTGCGCACCAGCTCGCTCACGCCGGAGATCGCCCGCCCCATGTTCCGGTTGTACTGCTCCACATAGAAATCGGTGAGCAACGGAATGTCCTCCGGCCGCTTCCGCAGGGGTGGCAGCGCCAACTGCACCACACCCAGCCGGTAGAACAGGTCACGCCGCAGCAGCCCTTCCCGTACTGCGGTGATAGGATCCACATTCATGGCGGAAACAATACGCACATCTCTGTGCACATCCTGTTCCCCGCCCACAGGGCGGAACCGCTTCTCCTCAATCGCCTTGAGAATCTTGGCCTGGAGGGACAGATCCATGGAGTTCACTTCGTCCAGGAACAGAGTGCCTCCATCAGCCTGTTTCAGCAGTCCTTTCCGGTTTTCCGCCCCGGTATAGCTCCCACGCGTAGTGCCGAACAGGGTGCTCTCCAGCAAGGTGGTTGGGATGGCCGCGCAGTTTTGCGCCACAAACGGCCCCCTGGCCCTGGAGCTGTGGCTATGGAGTGACTGGGCAAAGAGTTCCTTCCCCGTGCCGGTCTCTCCCCAAATGAGCACGGGAGAGGTGTTGGCCGCCACCCGCTGAACGGTATCCTTGAGCGTCAGCATCTCCGGGTTTTGGGTAATGATGTCGTCCAGCCGGAACAGCCCCTTGTGCGGATTGGCCAGCCAGTGGTTTTTCCCATCCAACTGAGCGTCCTTGTGGTAGAAAACCGAGGTCTCCATCGTCCCAATCAGCTCGCCGCTGTACTCCAGCGGAAAGGTGGAGCTGACCAAAATGGTCCGCCGGCCATAAAAGTCCGTCAATTCCTGCTTTTCATTGAGTACCGGCGCCCCCGTCCGCATGACCCGGAAGTGGCTGGAGGTCTCCTCGGTCAGTTGCGGATAGGCTTCGAGGATGTTCTTCCCGATAAAGCCCTCGTCGGCCAGCCCGTTTTCCTGCTCGGAGAACATGGCGGAGTATTCGATGGTCCCATGCCGGTCTGCGATCAGAATCGCATCCACACCATCGTGCAGTCTGGACATGTAGTTGAGCCATTTCCCTATCACAGGCATCACCTCGCCGGAAATCACGCGCCAGCCTGCTCTCCTCCGGAGCGCTCCGCCGGCACACCTGTTTTTTCTATTTTACAACTATACCATAAAATGTTCCGGCACACAATTCCCGCGGCAGCGGCCCCCCCCTTCTCCCGAACCCGCCTCCGCTACTTCATATCGTCCCGCGTAGTTGGGTAAAATAAAAAATATTTGATTCAATGGGGGGCAGAACCATATGGAACTGCGAAGCATTACCGTGGAAACGCTGGCTGCATTCGCCCAGGCGCTCCGGGCAGAGGAGCGCTGCACAGAGACCATCAAACAGTACACGCGGTCGGTGCGTCAGTTTGCCGCCTGGCTGGCGCCGGAGACCGTGGCCGCCGGTTCGGCCGGGGCCTCTCCCCTGCCACAGTTAACAGCAAGCTGGCCGGGCTGAACCGTTTTTTTCGTTTCCTGGGCTGGATGGACTGCACGGTCAAACCACTGCGGCTCCAGCGGCGGCTTTTCCGCTCCCCCGACCGGGAACTGAGCCGGGCCGAGTACGGCCGCCTGCTCTCCGCCGCCCGGGGACTGGGCCGTGAGCGTCTGGGCCTGCTCATGGAGGCCATCTGCGCCACCGGAATCCGGGTGAGTGAGGTGAAATACCTGACCATGGAGGCCGCCCGCCGCGGCCGGGCGGAGGTGTCGCTGAAGGGGAAAATCCGCACGATCCTGATCCCCGGTAAGCTGTGCCGCAAGCTGCTGCAATACGGGCGGGCACAAAAAATCGCCTCCGGCGAGATCTTTCTCACCAGAAGCGGCAGAGGCATATCCAGAAAGCAGGTGTGGGCGGAGATGAAAGCGGTGTGCCGGAAGGCCGGAGTGGCAGACAGCAAGGTGTTTCCCCATAACCTGCGCCACCTGTTTGCCAGAGCCTTCTACCAGGCCAGCCGGGATGTGGTCAAGCTGGCCGATGTACTGGGCCACTCCTCCATCGAGACCACCCGGATCTACCTGCTCTCCACCGGCGCGGAGCACGCCCGCCAGCTTGCCCGTCTGGGGCTGATATCATAGCGGCAAAATAAATCTTTTGTCCTATATACGGCTTGAAAAGCAAATGTTCAGTACATAGAACGGTATTCATTTTACCACATCTTTTGCTCTCTTTCAAGAAGTGCAGCCTGTTTTGGACATGGAAAAGCAGACCGGGGCAAGCAATTATGCTTCACCGGCCCATCTTCTGCGCCCATTTTTAGCCCCGTGCCTCGGCACGGGGCTTTTTTATCGCCCTTTATGCCGCATCCTGCCGGAATACACAGGTGAACCTAGGACAAAAGATTTATTTTGCCATACAAAGCGAGGTGATTGCAGCAGGTCTTTTTGAACAATAGAGTCCCAGCATATTTGAAAAAAGGAGGATAAGTATGCGAAGAATCTTGAAGCGATTCACGGGTTTGTTCTGTGTGCTGGCCCTGTGCCTCAGCATGCTACCCGTGAGTGCCCTGGCGGCCGAGGACGCGCCCTCGAATCAATCAACCACTCTCCTCTCGGATGACAATGTGGCGAAAATTGAGGAAAACGAGTACCCCACGCTGGACGAAGCGGTGGAAGCAGCGGAGGACGGTGCAACCATCGAACTTCTGGCCGATGCCACGACCAAGGGATGGAATTTAACCAAGAGTCTTACCATTACGTCGGCCCCGGATCTGGCGGAAAAGCCGACCGTAACCTTTGAAAAGGACGGCATTGCCCTGTGGGGCAAGACACTGACCTTTAAGGGCATCGACGTTGTCATGAACGGGGTTGGTTCCACACCGTATGGAGAATGGACCTGGATGACGATCTGCGCCAGCAAAGATGCCGTTCTCGCGCTGGACAACGTCAATATGACCATGGATGCAACCGGTAGCACCGGTTCCCCCCATGCGATTTACTTCTGTAGCAACAATAAGCTGAATCTGACAAACGGCTCTGTCCTGACGATTAAAAACTACCCGAACGATGCTCTGGAGTGGGACGGCGGTGATGGCGGGTATAACGTCAATATCACTAATTCTACCTTCATCTCCGACCACAACCGCTCCGGCTTCACGGGTACATTCTATGCCACGATTACCAATTCTAAGGTGGATGTTGTCAACAGCCTTGGAAATGGCTCCAATGGCTCTCACTTTATTATCGAGGATTCCGAAGTCAATTTCAACAACAACGGTTCCCATGGCCTTTCTGCCGGTGAACTGAGTATCGATAACTCCACCGTCAACACAAAAAATAACAACGGTATGGGGATTACCGTAAACAACGCCTTTACCGTCGAGAACGGTTCCATTGTTACTGTGACCGGAAACGCCGGGAATTCCAGCTATGGTTATGCCGCTGTACGGCTCTACAACGACTATCCATTCACAGTGGACAGTACCAGCGAGCTTTATATTGAGGATAACAACAACACCGGACTGTATGTGCGGCAAGGCAATCTGACGGTAGAGGACGGGGCTGTCCTCAAGATCACCGGCAACAAGGTTTCGCACAGCCTGCTGGATGGCTACGGCGGCGGAATTTATGTCGGCTATGGCAATAACTATGACCCGACTGTAATTCTGCCCGCCGATGCCATAATCTGCAACAATCATGCACTTGTTGCAGGCGATGATATCTATGTTTCCGAAGGTGTCAGCGGGCCCTCTCTCTCCTTCGGAAAAGTGGGCTCCGGCTGGACCCTTGACGGAGGGGAGGGAGACTGCATCGACGCCATAGACGGCTGGTACGACGACAGCGAGGGCGCCCGCTGGGAGGCGCATGAGGAGCCCTATCACGCGGTGGAGTTCACGGATTTTGAGCCGCTGACCGGGTTTGCCTCTGCAACCGGACTTACGGCGCTAAAAGCAGCCCATGGCCTGAGCCCTCTGGAGCCCGGCGAAGAAACCGGATGGGACACCTCCAAATCCAAGACCGCAACCAATCTGGACAGCAATTTTGGGTCCGACGTGACCCTGTCCCTGCCCGCGGCAGAGGAACAGCTCGTTACAGATGTGGTCTTTGTATTGGACAAATCTACGAGTGCAGCGGTTGAGGCCAAGTCTCTGGAGATGCTTCGTTCCCTAAAGGATCAGCTTGAGAACACTGGCGCGAAGATCAATGTCGGTGTAGTTATTTTTAATGCGGTTGCCAATGTCGCCAATAATGGTGAATTTTTTGATCTGGCTACCGAATATGCGGACATTGAAGCCGCGATCCAGCAGACACTAAAGAGTGGAACCAATATGCACGCCGGACTGCTGGCTGGCAAGGCAATGCTGGATGCAGATACAAGTGTTGATAGCTCTCGGAAATATTTAATCCTTGTCAGTGATGGTTTAACGTATTATTATTGTAAAGGCGGAAACTACGATCAGGCATACACAATTTCCTCCAGAAACGGCGGTGATACCGGAACGGGCGGAAGGAACGAACAGCCAAATGACGGATTGTCCGCGTGGGAATGTAAATATTCCTCTGATTATGTCCCGGAAAATTGGGCCAGCTACTTTGATGCAGTAAAAGGCGTATTGGATAGTGAATACACCAAATATGAATATTCTTTGAACGATCCGAATCGTCCAAAAACAAGTGATTTGGATTCTGAAGGCTCCATCCCTTATGTAAATAGGAACGGCTATCCAATCAACGTTGATCTGTCTCTCTACAATAGTAATGCGCTCTATCAGGAAATGAGCAAAGAGTACCATTGTTATGCGCTGAAAGCTGAGAGCGGTGTCGACAGTTATGGCTTTGGCATCAGTTTCATGGACTACCTGGCCGGCGGCGAAACCGTTGATTTTACCGACATCCAGAACGACATCTACTACCTGCTTGATAAAGGCAGCTATGTGGTGGATGAAATTGGCTCCGGCACCGACAACAAAAGCAACGGGTACGACTTTGATTTTGTCAACGACATAGACCGGCTGGCCCTGACCGTGGGCGGAGAGGTTCTCGACAAGACCGAATTGATTGATCCCTCGTTCAGCGATCCCTATATCACCAGCGCCTATGGGTTTGGAGCTGGGGAAAGCGGCGCCTATGATTTTGAGCTCTACTACTACGCCAAGGGGCGGGACGGTGTCTCCAACGAGTGCTTTGTCTGGAAAATCAATGTTCCCATCTCCAACTTCGCCCCGGTTCAACTGACCTACACCGTCAAGCTGACCAATCCGCAGGAGACCGATGGCACATATGGCCAGTACGATGCGGACGGCAGCAAGAACTACGACGGCCTTTACACCAACAACAGCGCGACCCTGTACCCGGTGGACAGCAACAGCCGGCCCGGCCAGCCGGAGAACTTCCGCAGGCCAACCGTGTCCTACACCATTCAGACCAGCCGTCCCGACCCCGGCCGCCCCTCCCACCGCCCGGACCGCGACGACGAGCCTGAGTCTCTGAATACCGAGGACCACGTGGCCTACATCATCGGCTATACGGACGGCACTGTGCGGCCGGAGGGCGATATCGCCCGCAGCGAGGTGGCCACTATCTTTTTCCGCCTGCTCACCGACGAGGCCAGAGAGGCCTATTGGAGTCAGACCAATCCATACTCCGACGTGGCCTCCGGCGACTGGTACAACAACGCCATATCCACCTTGACCAGCATGGGTATTCTGGACGGCTATCCGGACGGCACCTTCCGCCCTACCGAACCCATCACACGGTCTGAGTTTACCAAAATTGCAGTGAGCTTTTTCGAGTTTACCGAAGGGGACTTCACATACGACGGCCGATTCTCCGATGTGGAGGGAACCGAGTGGTATGTGACCTTCCTGGCCGCAGCGGTGGAGTACGGACTAATTGAGGGCATGCCCGACGGCACCTTCCACCCGCTGGACAACATCACCCGGGCCGAGGCGTGCACCATCGTCAACCGCACCCTGGGCCGGGCCCCTCATGAAGCACACCTGCTGCCCCGCGGAGAGATGCTCACCTGGCCGGACAACAATACCTCCGCCTGGTACTACGCAGCCATGCAGGAAGCCACCAACTCCCATGACTATATCTGGACAGAAGGGGAAGACACGGAGGCGTGGACCGGCAGGCTGACGGAGCGCGATTGGGCCGCTCTTGAGCGAGTCTGGTCCGACGCCCATGATGCGCCCGGCGGCGAGGTGATGGACTCAGGCCGCCGGCGCGCGGTCCGGCCGGAGAGGACATTCGTCCTCTCCGGCCCATTCCGGTCTTTGGCGGCACGGGTTTGGCACACCCCCTCTGTCACCGCTCCATATTCATTTTTCCCACTGATCCCGCTCCCGCTTCTCTTTCCTGTGGAATTTCGGCAGGGAGGGAAACGCCTGAATCGGACCGCGCCCGGAGGGAAGCGGCGCATTGCCGCGGCGGCTGACATGGTAGACCGCCGATGATTCCCAGAAGTGGATTGGCGGCCAGCAGACTTCCGAACATGAAGTTGAGAACCACCCCCACCAGCGAGATGATGCTCAGCAGCCGGGCATTCCGGTTGATATTGTTATTGATGATGGAGGTATAGGTATCAAAGTCCTTGAGAACCGTGCTCTTGATGAGCTCATACCGCTCCTCCAGGAAGCGGAACTCCATCAGCACCTCGCCCTGCAACACATAGCTGTTCTGCATCTGCATCGGATAGTAGCCCTTGTCGATCCGCGACAGGATCTCCTTCACCGCCAGCACCATATTCCCGCACTCGGTGTAGCGCCTGCGGAAATCCAGCAGACGATAGGTGCCGCTGTTGTCGATGCAGTTGTCCAGGGCGTCCTCCAACTGCTTCATCTCGCCTGTGCAGCCCTCAATGCGCAGGGAGAGATCCTGTATTTTGAACTGGAGCGCGTACATCAGCAGTTGTCCGATGTACTTGACCGGCTTCTCCTCCAGGAAGGCGCGAAACGCCCCCTGTGTGGACTCCTCAACGACCGCATTGCTCCCCACCTGCCTCACCCGCAGGGCCCCGGGCAGCATTTCATCGCCGTAGAGCAGCTCCAGCACGACCCGGTCCTCTCTTCCGGTCATACGGTCCTGGGTGACCAGCTCCTCCATCGGGGCAAAAAAGATACAGTAAGAGCTGCCCTCAATCCCCTGTTCCTCCCGGAACTGTCCCCGGTTCATCGCGGAAAAAAAGGTCAGCGCTTCCATGGACAGCCCTCCTTCTGCAAATTGTATCGCCTAACGTATCATAACAGCAAAGCTCCCACCGCAGTCTCTCCCGCGGCAGGAGCACTCCTGTTTTTTCCTAAATTGTTTGCGGGTGTCCGCCGCCCTCTTCGGGCAGCCTCCCATATTTGTTCGAGAGAACCACCCGGGGACGCTCCGCCGCCTGTTCCGAATCCCAGGGCAGGATGTCTCCCGGCTCCCGGAGATAGTTGAGGATCTGCCAGATCCCCTCCCCGGTATAGGAGCTGACCCGAAAAATCGGGTGGCATCCCGCCAGCTCCAGCCAGCCCTGCGCCCGGTCCGGATCACCGTCCGGATGGTCAATCTGGGTCACAATGCCGATCACCGGGCGGTTGCAGCAGGCCGTCACACAGGGTGGGTAGAGCGAGTACGGCTCGGTGGAGCTCAGCAGCAGCCCCACCACGTCGGCCTCATAGGTATAGAGCGCCAGCGCCTTCGCCAGGCTGGCGTTTTCTGCATACTCCCCCGGCGTGTCAATCACCACATCATAATGGTTTATGTACTGTGTCTTGTGATAGTGGATCACATCGCCCTTCAGCGCCTGCGTGAGGGTGGTCTTTCCGCATTCGCTCCGGCCCATTAAAATAATTTTCTTCATGTCCTCGTAATTTCACAGATGGTAAACCCCAGGTGATTCTTCAGATAGGTCAGGATACTGGACACCGCGGCCTGTACGTTTGAAATGCGTCCGGTAAAAATGAGGGTTCCGCTGAAGCGGTCAATAAACCCCATCTCCACCTTGGAGGTCTTGGTCGCAATATCGCCCGCGATTACGGAAATTTCAGAGGGCGTCATGCTCAAAATTCCGATGGCGGCCTGCTGGTAGTCCACATTGGGATTGAGGCCCAGCTTCTGATAAATAATCTCATCCGGGCTTGCAATAATATGGGCCAGAGTGACCTGCTTGCCGGGCACCATCTCCTGAACAAGCCGCATCTTCCCCTCCTGCACGGTTCCAAAGTCCATTAAGTCCATCCTATTTCACCTCGTTTGCTCCGCTCAGGCCCAGCGCCGCCTTGATTCTGGGCATATTATAGCCTACAATCTCCTCCGCGCCGATCACCGTGACCGGCAGGCCCGTATAGCCGCGGCTCTCCATAAAGGCCTGCCCGGCCTTATCCTCCGCGAGGTTGATCTCCTCATAGGAGATCCCGCCCTGTCTCAAAAACTCCTTTACGCTGCGGCAGTAGCTGCAACCGGGCATCGTATAGATGCGCACGGGCGCCGTACCCGCCAGCACCGGAGCCTCGCGTTCCGCCATGTCCGGGCGGAGGTTTTCCTCCCCGGCCTTCCAGCCGGCTGCGCACAGGCCGCCGGTTTTCAGCGCGGCCAATACCCGGAGCACCTCCTCCGGATTGCGGCCGATGTTGTTGTCGTGGATTACGCTGTAGCGCACTTTTTGCTCCGGGTCAATCAGGAACAGCCCACGCAGGGCCACCCCCTCCTCCTCCAGCAGCACCCCGTAATCGGCGCAGACCCGCAGAGTCTGATCCGCCGCCATGGGGTAACCCAGCCCGCCCAGGCCGTTGCGCTGCCAGGCCTGATGGGTGTAGACGCTGTCCGTGCTCACGCTGAGCAGCTCCGCTCCGGCCGCACGGAAGGTCTCCCGGTGCTCTGAGAAGGCTGTGAGCTCTGTGGGACAGACAAAGGTGAAGTCCATGGGGTAGAAGAACAGCACCAGCCATTTCCCGGCATAGTCCGGCAGCGCAACGCGCACAAAATGTTCTCCGTCCGCCGACAGCGCCTCCATGGAAAAATAGGGCGCCTGCTTTCCAATGAGTCGTTCCACAGAGCTCACAATCCTTTCTTACCAATTCTTATTTATCCGGCTTATAGAAGCACTGAGAGCAGTCGTCCTCCTTGGCCTCCTCCCGCTTCTGCCCGTCCTCGGGCTGGTAGAAGCACTGGGGACACTCCTCCTCCGGCCTTTCCTCCACTGCCTCCGGCTGGTAAAAGCACTGGGGGCACTCTTCCGGCTCACCGCTCCTGTCGGGGGCGTGGTACATACCCTGGGGCACGCGCTCCCCCTCCCCAGGCTTTTTGCGGTTGGGTGCTGGATAGTGGCAGTTGGGACAATCCTGTGAAGCCATACTGATGGCCCTCCTTTCCGCGTCTGTTCCTGTTTCCCTTAGTTCGTCAGCTTGTCAATCAATCCCGGATGGGGCGATGCGATCACGCTGCTGCTTGTAATATCCCCGGTCTCCTCCAGTTGATTCATCGCGGCCTTAACCGCAGAGCGAACCGCGGAAACCTCGCCGGTGAGAATAACAAAGCCCTTGCCGCCCAGGCCGCGGGCAATGCGGATCTCCATCAGGCGGACGTTCGCCGCCTTGGCGGCATAGTCCCCCGCCTCAACGGCAGTCAAAGCCGTCATGGTCTCGATCACGCCGATGGAGGCGATGTGTCCTACCTCCGACGTGCCCACGATCGCCTCCGGGACGGAAGCGTGCACGTTGTTGATGGTGTGGTGCCCGACCAGATAGATGCCCGCTGTCTGGCGGCCGCTCTCCATGGCGCTCTTCACAGCGCCTACCGCGCCGCAGATGATAATGACATATTTACCCGGACAGGTGGGGGTCGCGGTCAGCAACTCCACATTGGCGGCCTTCAGCACCGCATCGGCGGTTTCAATGCCGACGGGGATGCTTTTCAATTCCAGTAATCCGATGGACTTTCCCATAACTGGCCTCTTTTCCTATGGATTCCTCTGTTGGCTCAGGCATTGATCACGCTGCTGACAGCGTTGATCACAATCGTCAGGATAAAGATCGTGGTAGCAGGGGGGTCGATGTGGGTGTCGCAGTGGCTGTTCAAGCTCTTGCCCACCAAGTCGCCCAGCAGGGAGCCCAGGATGCCGAAGAGCACGCCCAGCAGAGCGCCCGCAGGGCCCCAGGCGGTGATGCCGGCCACGGCAGCCAGCCCGGAGGGCAGGAAAATGTGGTGAGTCGCGGGCGTGGCGAAGCCGGTCTGGGTGAAGATCAGCGTGATCGCCGCAAAGCCGAAGCACACGATCGGGAAGATGCTGAACGCGGCGGTAAACTCATTCTCGTACAGGAACGCGGCGATGAAGCTCACCACAATGCCGATGCCGCCGCCCAGTACCACGTTATAGACGAAGCCCTTCCCGGTGGCAAACCACTCGCGCTTTCCGGAGCCGGTGTACTTGCCGG
>OCAS01001349.1_pt1 | contig 12457 bp, 13 predicted proteins | sample 1550751 | NCBI WGS metagenome assembly OCAS01 (sample SAMEA2580301, study PRJEB22360) | human gut metagenome | biome: human gut; feature: human-associated habitat; material: faeces | place: Denmark | collected 2008/2010
CTGGCGGTCTATCTCTTGTTTTCGGTTGCTTGCTTCCTTACCGTACATGAGCATTCGCGCCGGGGTTATCGTTGCCGTAACCTTCCAGCAGGTTGATCGCACCCCAGATACCAAGACCGGCACCGAGTGCCACGACGAGAGTCTGCAGTACACCGACTGCGCTGTTGAAAAATGCCATATAGAGGCCTCCTTTTTGTTTTCCCTTGCGGGAGTAGTGGGTTTATCGCTGCTGCAGCGACTGTTCTGTCTGAATTCCCTGTCCGATGGTCGGCCCCATTTATCCTGATTTGCCTCTTAAGGCTGTGGGCTCATGCGACTTTCTTCCAGACAACACGGCGGATCACTTCGCTATGTAACGGCGGCCTGGGCCGCCTTAAGCCTCCACCACTTCAAAGACCTCATCCTTCTTCAGCTTCATACGCCGGTTCAGGTATTTCTCGATGTCGAAGGTGTATTTCTTATCAAAGTCAGCTGTGTACTTGAAGTTCGGATGCTGGGTCAGGTCATATTTATCCGAGAGGAAAGGCCTGACGCCTCTTAGCTGCAGGATACATTTGCTTCCGTTCATGACTGCCAGCTCATCCCGGCTCATCAGTTCCTTACCGAGTTTCTGATAGTTCGTGCCGTAACTGGGGCTGTTGCCTCTGGTATCTGAGGTATTGAAGGTATCGATCGTTTCCTTGCCCAGGGCTTCTGTCAGTTCCTTCAGTGTTGTCGGCTCCGAGCCACCAAGGAAGATCTGGCTGTCGCAGTTGCCGATGATGGTATCGGCATTGTCCTTATAGATGGATTTCAGCTGTGATCTCGCCTGCAGCACAAGACAGGCTGAGATCTCACGGCTTCGGATCGTGGCAATCAGCTTCTCTAGGTTCGGGATCTGGCCTATGTTCGCCATCTCATCGATCAGGCATCGGACATGGATCGGAAGCCTGCCGCCGTAAACATCGTCCGCTTTCTCACAAAGCAGGTTGAAGAGCTGGGTATAGGCCATGGAAATCAGGAAGTTGAAGGTGTTGTCCGTATCGCTCATGATCAGGAACAGCGCCGTCTTCTTGTCTCCGAGGGTATCCAGCTCCAACTCATCGTAGGCCGTCAGCTCCCGAAGCTCTTGGATATCAAAGACGGCAAGCCTTGCGCCGCAGGAAATCAGGATCGATTTCGCCGTCTTACCAGCAGCCAGTTTGTATTTTTTATATTGTCGGACTGCGAAGTGCTTCGGGTTCTTTTTCTCCAGTGCCTCAAACATGATGTCCACCGGGTTCTGGAACTCTTCATCATCCTCACGGACCTCCATGGCATTGATGAATTCAATCAGGGTGGCAAAGTTCTGTTCCTCTACAGGGGCCTCGTAGTGGATATAACCAATCAGGGCACAATAGAGTAGCGTCTCCGCCTTCGTCCAGAATTCGTCCCCGGATTTACCGTCGCCTTTGGTGTTGGCGATCAGCGTGGTAACGAGCTTCAGGATGTCCTTTTCACTGTGGATATAGGCGAAGGGATTATAGTGCATGCTCTTTTTGAAATTGATGGTATTGAGGATCCGGATCTCGTAGCCGTTCTTCTGAAGCGCGTGCCCGCATTCGAGAACGATGGTTCCTTTTGGGTCAGTGACCACATAAGAGCTGTGCATCTGAAGAAGGTTTGGCTTCAGCCAGAACCTCGTTTTACCGGAGCCGGAGCCACCGACGATCAGGACATTCTTGTTTCTGGCATTCGCCGGATTCTTCGGGCGGTTCGACATCATCAGGCGTTCCGTCGCTGTCAGGATCACGTTGTTCTCGAATTTCGGATCCATGAAAGGCTCAATATCAGCATGAGTTCCCCATCTTGCAGATCCGTATTCTTCGTTGTGTCGGTAATGCTTGGCGTTCTTTCCCCGGAGGTAGACTGCAAGACGCAGCCCACCTCCGCAGATCGTTCCTACCAGCAGGTCCAAAGGGTGCAGGCTCGGAAGGGGATTCCCGAAGGCCACACCGACCATGCTGAAGAAACTCAGCATCTTTTTCCCCATATCAGCGCCTTCCGCAAGCCGCCAGGCCTCGCCGAGGTTGGTGCAGACGAGGCCAACGATGATATACGGAAGGAGCTTGATCAGGGTTTTCTTTATCTTCGTACTGTTCATCGGTCAAGCTCCCTCTTTTTATCACGGTTCACGACTTTACCGGGCAGCTCCGCGATCTTAGCGGCAATAGTCCGCAGCTGTTTCAGGACGCTCGGGCGCTTCTCCCGGTTCAGGGCTTTGGCGGAATACTCATTGAAAGCTGCCGTCAAGGCATCCGCGTCCTTGGCCTTAAAGAAGACCAGGTATTTCGGCGGATCCACCGAAGCATCCTTCCGGATGGCGTAGTCCACACCGTATTTCCGGGCGACTCCTTCAAAACCCCGCAGGTCTGTCTTTGCGATATCGATACTGGAAACACCCTGTTTCTGGCCGATCAGTTCCTGTACGGACTGCTTACCGGAAGGAACCTCATTCTTTTTCAGGTCCTTTACCAGCTTCCTGTGCCGGAGGTACATCATCCCCGCATGGACGATCGTCCGCATCGACAGCTTCGTCGTGCTGATCGCCAGGTTCACAGTCCTGCTTTCCACTTCCTCCTGCATCGGCCATCACCTCCTTTTCCTTCTCATTCCAGCGGTTCGCGATCACACAGCACATGGTCAGGATACCGAAGCTCGAACCGGCGCAAAAACTTACAAAAGGTATGACCCACCTCATCTCGATTCCTCCTTCTCTTTCTTCGGCTTCTTTGCCGGGGTTTCGGTTTTCTTTTCCTGACCTGCCTTTTCAGCAGCTTTCTCGGCAGTCTTTTCCTCCTGGAGCCTGACCGCTTCATCCGGCATCGGAAGGGCCATAACGCCTTTCCCCATGTGGATAAAGACCTCGGGCTGGTGGAACTGCTGCTCAAACTTCTGCATCTGGTCCGGAGTGAGCGATCCGAAGCTTTCCTCGGTAAGGCCAACCACCAGGAAGGATCCGGCCACAACGTCGTATATCTGGCCCTCATCGTCACGAAGAGCGCGGTTCAGGGGCAGTCCTTCCAGCTTTCCTTCCTCGTTCATCACAAGGCCGACGTTCTCATCGAAGGGATAGGTGACCTCGATATACCCGCCGACAGCTTTCTGCAGATCCTCCAGGTCCGTCCCGATTTCAACCGGACGGGGATACTTTTCCGGCTCTACCAGAAGGACGGACATGGTTTCCTTTTCAGTTTCCGGAGCTGCCGTCTCATAAGCTACGGCTGCTTCCGCCACTCTGGACTCGAAGGTCGTTGCCTTCTCAAAGACCCTGGCTTCACTGTCGTAGTGATAGACACTGTCGGAGAGGAAGTCCGCCGCACTGACCTCGGTCGCATTGACACTCTGGACCATTTCCTCCAGCTGGGGACGCTGGAATTCTCCGTCATCCTTGATGAACAGGCATTCATGGATGGAAGACGGAAGCACGAAGAAGTTTCCTCCGAGCTTTTCCGCCGCCTGGTCCATGAATTCCGGGATCTGCACGACGGCCGCGCCATTAAGCCCGCCTTCGACTGTTGCCACCCACATGGGGGATTCCGGCATATCCATCATGCCTCCGGACATTTCCGCCATCATCTCGGACATGTTTTTGAGGGTCGGCGGATGAGTCTCCATCTGGGAAGTAACGGCATCCATGTGAAGCTGTTCCGGAGTGATCCCGAACTGATCCAGCATCTGGTTGGTCACAAGAACTGAGGCATTATGATGTCTGGAGTCGCTGACATCGATCCGGTAGACGACCGCGATGTCCTCGATGGTCTTGTGGGGGATCTGCTCCAGCTTTTCCTTATTCGGCTCCACCGGGATCACCTGCATCATGAGGTTTCCCTTCACGTTCTCATATTCGGTGAACTGCTTTACATCCACCTGCGGGATCTGCTCCAGGGCCTTATCCAGACCGGAAAGGAACTCGCTCATCACAGCCGCCAGGCGTTTCGGGTTCTCCACTACCTGGTCATGAAGCTCATGCAGGTTCATGGTGACAGCGGCATTCTTTTCTTCAGGCCTGACAGAGAGGCCCACATAGGACTCTCCCTGCAGCTTTTCCACCTTCTGGATCGTCACATCGGCCTCCGGGTGACGGGTCTTCGCCGCATCCTTTGCGATATCCAGGAAATCTTCATAGCTCATCGCCATAGTCGTGTACCTCCTTAGTCAAAACAGAAGACAGGAGCGCTGCCTTCACGGGTCCTGATGGTCGTCGAATGCTCCTCAAAGTAGCGGGCTGCTGCATAGAGCTGCCTTGCGTTGGGGCTTACCACCTCGCCTGCTTCCTCATCGATGCCGAAGATCACGGCCGGGGTCTTGTAATAAGTCCTGTTGCCGCGCTTTAAGGGCTTCTTCTCCGCGATGGTGTAGTAGAGGTCCTCAGTACCCGGGATCGGATGCATGTCGTAGGTCCCGGTCTGTCCGGCAAAGATATCCCCGATCTCCTCGGCCAGCTCGTCCATGGTCATGATGGTGTTGTCACCGTCAGGCCGGGCCACCAGTACCATGGTGCCGTAGGTAGAACCGCAGTCCCCGTTGTAGGGGCAGTTCTCACACTCGTCCTCATCTTCTTCGTCATCCTCAGCTTCTGCCTCCATGAGGCCGACCAGGAAGGCAGCCTTTGCGACCATGACGGAGCATTCCATCAGCATGCCGGAGGCCTGAAGCAGAATGTCTGCCGGGGAATCCTCCTCAGTGTCGATCTCAAACTCGATCTCAGGGTAACGGTTTTCCTTGCGCTGCTCCTTCATCATCTGCTCGAAAGCCTTCAGGTCGTTGGTGAGGTTCTTCATCTTATTGGTGTTCTCCATAGGGTTCGTTTCTCCTTTGTCTGATTGATTTTTGGGTAAAAGAAAACGCCTCTGAGGGATCTCAAAGACGTCGGCTATAGGGCTCATATTCAGTTGTTTACAGGCTCTGTTCGCGCTGGCGCTTTCGCTGCCACTGTTCCAGGAGCTTGATAATGGTATCCTGCATCTGTTTGGGGGAATAAGACTTCGGAAAGTACTTCCGGAGCTGCTCACTCTTGAAAGCGACCCGTTCCAGGTCTCCCTTTTTGACTTCTCCCAGGATATCCTGCATGGCTTCCAGGGTGCATCCGCCTTCCTGGCTGAGTTTTTTGAGCCGCTGTGCCTGGGAGAGGGACGGGGCCGCCTGCGTAAAATCCATGGCTTCGATCACATGCTGCTGTTCCTCGGGAGTCAGATAGGAAAGCTCGACTGCAGGATTGAAAGAGATCTGCTTCTGATCGACCATGTCCAGGAGTTCCGGGATCAGGTTCGTCAGGCGGATAAATCTCTTAACCTGTGTCATACTGTCATTAGTAGCCTTTCCAATTTCCTGATTCGTCAACTTTGGACCAACTTGGTCCGAAGTTAAATCTGTCCGTTCTCCCTGATGTTTCATGGCCTCAAGCTTCATCTTGTACGCGAAAGCCCGCTCACTCGGCAGGATGCTTTCCCTCTGCAGGTTGGAATCGACCATCAGCACGGTCGCGGCATCATCATCCATATCTCTGACAATGACCGGCACTTCGGTAAGACCTGCAGCTTCCGCCGCATGGGCTCTGCGGTGACCAGAGATGATCTCATAGCCGCCATCTTCAAGCGGCCTTGCGATCAGCGGCGTCAGAACACCGAACTGCGCGATACTCTCAGTCGTTCGTAACATTGCTTCATCATCAACTACCTTGAATGGATGGTTCTTGAACGGAACCAGTTCACTGATGGGGATCTTCTGTACCTTCTCCAGCTGGCTGTCGGCGCGGCTCTCATCAGTCTCAAAAATATCATCGTAGCTGCTCAAGCTGATGTTTGCGCCTTTTCTCGACATTGTGCATCACCTCCTTCGTGAGTGTCTGATAGGCTTCGGCTACCTTTCCCTTCGGATCATGGGCAAAGATGCTTTTCCCTTCAGCAGAGATCTCGGCAGCCCGGACAGACCTTGGAATATCCGTGCCATACACTTTGATTTTTCCCCCATAGGTATCCCGGATCAGCTGGGAGATATCCTTCGCGTCATTGGTCCTGGCATCCACCATGGTCAGTAGGATCCCTTCGATCCGGAGTTTCGGATTGATCTGGCGGCGGACCTTGTTGATGGTGTTAAGCAGCTGCTCCAGACCTTTGGCAGAAAGGTAATTCGCCTGGACCGGGATGATCGCCTGATCTGCTGCAGCAAGAGCGTTCACTGTCAGCATTCCCAGAGACGGCATACAGTCAAGGAGAATGAAGTCATAGTCCTTCTTTACCGTATCCAGGTACTGCTTCAGGATGGTTTCCCGGCTCATGGCTGTGACCAGTGAGACTTCGGTGCCGGCGAGAGCGATGTTTGCGGGTACCAGGTCCACGCCTTCCGGGTGATGAAGGATCCCTTCTCCCAGTGCGATCGGCTGGTCCTGAATGATCTTTGCCATCAGGTCTGACAGAGTGACCGGCAGGTCATCTGGGCGGTTGTGCCCCAGCGCGACCGTCAGGCTTGCCTGCGGATCCGTGTCCACCAGAAGGACCTTCTTACCGGCCATCGCAAGCCCGACGCCAAGATTCTCACAGGTGGTGGTCTTGCCCGTGCCGCCTTTCTGGTTTGTTACTGCCGTAATCACGGCCTTATTCGACAATAGTGATCACCTCCTTATGGGCTTCCGTACAAGTCATGGTTTACTTTGGCTGAATAATAGGAACTGATCGTCCCGGGTGCATTGTAGAGAGCTGCCAGCAGGTACTGCTTAATGTTGCGGACATCGGTGGTATTCTCCTTAAGGCAGTCCAGAACATACTGGATATGACTGGAATCCAGCTTCATGAACCGGCTCTTCACCACGTCCCTGGGCCTGTCGTCACTGGCAATGCGGATATATTCCCTTTTCGTGCAGACGGTATCGACCAGCAGATCCAGTATTTCCTGTAAGGTTTCCCGGTCGTAGGGATACTGCTGAAGCAGGTATTCAAACTCCAGAGCATCTCTGAAATAGCTCTCATAAGAACGGCGTTCTGCCATCCCATCCACATCTCTTCCCGGATAGATAGGATTCTCTGTATAACTCAGATCAGTATCATTATTATCTTTATAACTTCCCCGTGATTTTAACGATTCTTGATTCGTTGTTTTCACGACTCCAGAATCGTGATTTTCACGAGTCTTGAATCGTGATTCCGGGGGCTGTCCACCGGAGTTATCCACAGAAGAGATGAAGTTCTTTACGTAGATCAGGTTCGGCTTTCCCTGCCCCTGACGTTTCCTCTCGATAAGGCCGCACTTTTCTTCCAGCTCGTTCATCAGCTTTGTGGCCTTGTTGTCGGCACAGTTCATGGTCTCCATGATCTCTTCCAGAGTACAGATGATGAAGACCCGTCCCTGCTCATCGAGCCAGCCGTTCTTTGCGGAGAGATCCATTCGCTTAAGAAGGATCCCGTAAAGGACCTTTGCCTCGGAAGACAGGCATTTGAATTCTTCTTTGCTGAAGAGGACTGCCGGGATACGGATGAAATTGAACTGGTCGGCCTGCGGGCCGTAGAAATAGTCATACACGCATACCACCACCTCCTGCCACGATCTTTTCGCTCTTAAGGGGCCTTCTCCGGAACGCGGTATTGCGGTCCTTTCCGTAAGGACAAGTCGCATACAGGCACTTCCGGTACCGGAACTCCGGCTGGAAATACGGGCAGCACCGGCACTTCGGCGGTTCCCTGTTCCGGTCGACCTTCGGCGGCGTGGCCAGGAGCTTCTTGCAGCGGTTCAGCTTTGCTTCATTCTCATGCATTTGCCGGCACCTCCTTCATCCCGAGGACCTTCTTCATGCAGAAACTGACGCAGGGACCGTAGCAGCAGCCTTCACAGGGGCTTTTCTTCTTCGGTGACTCTGCCAGGTAGTAGCAGTTCTCCTTGCCGAGAGTGCAGCCGACCTTCCGGTTCTTCCAGAAATAGCACTGGCGGCAGCTTGCCGGCCGGTCCTTATGGTAACGGACACCGTCGATCAGGATTGTTTTATTGTGATTCATGGGGATCCTCCTTATCCATAGATGTGATTCGCTCCGGTGATCCCGGAAACGACAAAACGCCACCGATGAAGGTGTTTCATTTCATCAGTGGCGATATGTAAGTGGATATGGAGTTGTCTAATGATGGCGGTAGAAAAGCCGTCTAATATGATGTGTTAGCCAGGGACCTTTGTCTGGCTAATGGGTTTTAGCAGCGATTTTCTGAAATAAATTTTCAGAACGGAGGACAGGTGCATTTTACTGCAAATACGACCGAACGCGCATTTTAGACACCCTTACGCCCCGTTTAGCTGAAAATCGGTCCGAATCAGCCTTTTAGCAAAACGGGGGTAAATATTAGACAGGCCATCGATTTCTGCTAATATTTTTAGCCAGGTTTTCGGCCTTCGGGCTCCAGGGACCAAAAAAGCGGAAGTCCATCTAGCTAAAATCGATACCGATCTGCTAATGAAATCCCGCTGAAAAGGTCAACGTCCGCGAGGTGACTCGAACACCCGACCTACCGCTTAGGAGGCGGTCGCTCTATCCAACTGAGCTACGCAGACATATTCAATTTTTGGCTTATTTCCGGGCTTTTTGAGCCCTCCGGAGCCACCCGGTGATGTCTCGTTTCTGTCTAATCAACCAGCTGCGAAGGCATCTATTTTGCAAATATCGACCGACGCCATTTTGGCGTTAGGTGATATTGGCTTCCGTCACAATTCGAACTCCGCACTCGTTTTTTTAACGACCCCGAGGCGTTAGGTCCTCCCGAAGCTTAGGAGGGAAAATGTTTACTGTCGATATCTGTCGCTCCAAGTCAATTTGAGTCGATATCTGCAGGATTTTTTAAAGGTCCGAGTCGATTTGTGTCGGTCTGAGTCGCTCCGAGTCGGTTCCTGTCGGTATCTGTCTTTTAGCCAAATCTTAGCGAAATCGGCTTTTTTCTAAGAATGGGATACATGCGACTGTCGAGTAGAAGTCTTTTTTAGCCTTCTTCAGGGAGATTATATCACACCGGTCAAACGATCTCACCAATCTCTGCAGGTTAACGAGTCTCTTAGGCATTTCTGCTGTCTTCATAAGGAATTTTCCCTGAAAACAGGCCATTTTCCTGCTTTTCAGCACGAGGCTTACTTTTTTTGTTCAGCACGAGTCCCAACAGAAGTCCTTTTTCGGCAGGTGGACTTCTGTTGTCTAAGGCCTCTAGATGCCATATAAACATAAAAATAGCGGACAGCTGATTCCTTTTGGATGAACTGTCCGCTATGTATTTTATTCGTAACAAGCGCTGAATGCAGGTCTCATTTCTTCAATCTGTCTGCGGGTCAGACCATATCCGGCAGCTGTTTTTTCCCAGTTATCTCTGACGATTTTCAGGATTTCTTCCGCCTGCGCCTCTGCATCCGATTTTGAAATGCCAAATCTCACTGCGGTCTGCACGGCAAGTTCGATACTAATGCTGTTATCTTCCTCATCCACATTGAGAGACAGCTCATCGCCGTAAGGAACCGGATTTACATCATATAAAGGCGAAAGGATCCATCCCTTGTCTGTCAGGATAAATGCGTGGTTTCTCAGGTGATCATCCGTATTGGTAACCGCCATATTAAACACGATACGTTTCCAAAGTTCGACAAGATCCTTCTTAGGCTGCGCACCATAAGACTTAATAAAAGCTGCAATATCCAGATAGCTGCTTCCATCAGCAGCGGATGCACCATCTGTTTTCCCAAGCAGCGTCATCGCCGAAGCGAAATGTACTCGCTTGCTTCCCAGACGATCAAAACGCTTTATCAGGAAAGTGCTTCCAAGTGGTGAGAATTTCTCAAGCTTAGCCTCCGGGACATTCAGACCGCAGAGCGATGCAAGGTCATGTGCCACCATTTCCCAGGCTCCGGTATCATTTTCATCGTTCTTTGACGGGAACTTTGCGATCCAAAGCTGATCCTTTGTATCTACTACGGTTGCCTTCGGTCTGGCACCACCCAGAGAGGAACCTGGCTTGATCAGCTGGTTCAGCCATTTTTCAGTTAAACCGGTCTCGTCATTTTCAAAGTTTCTGGAGGCCTCCTCCAATGTGCGGAGCGTAGCCCAGGGTGGAGCGGCTGTTTCTTTATCATCGGAAAGGAATGGACCTTCCGGTTCTAACTTAAAGCGGATGCCGCCCATTCGGGTTTCATCGTATACACCAAGAAGGTAATCACTATCATAAAGCTTAGACGGCTTACGGCTTTCCTTTTCTGCCAGAATTCTTTCTCGCTTATTCATAAGCACGCGTCCCCAGCGGTCCGGAGAAGCATCTGCAAACAGGCCAAAAATGTTCTTTCCGGTCGGATACTGTCTGCCGGAATATGGCATAAGCTCCGGGTCCAAGGTCAGAGTAAGACCCGTTTTTTTCAGCCACTCTTTATCGTATTCAAAGGAATAGGATTCTCCGCCTTTGATAACATTTACATATAAACTTCCCATAAGGACGGGATGATCTGTACTGAAATCATCATAAACGAAGATTGTTTTCTGATTGACTGCCATTATTCAGACCTCCTCGGTGCACGTTTCTTTGTAATCAGATTGAGATCCTGCAGCTGTCTGCCCATCTCATCATCTCTGGCGACAAGAAGCAGATCCTTATCAAGATTATTTAAGGCATGCAGGACGGCAGCATAAATCCCCATCGCCACCGACGGGTCTCCCTTTTCAACCTTCCAGAGAGAAGCACGGCTGATCCCGGCGCGTTCCGCAACCAATTCAGCAGATAAACTCCGTCTGAGTCTTGCAAGTTTAATCTGTTCTCCCATCGTCTGCAGGATTTCATCTGTTCCCGGTAATATATTATACGCAGCTTTCTTCATTCCTAATCACCATCCTTTTAATGTTTATTATTATATACACGAATGACGATTTTGTCAATGTTAGAAAGCATTACACGTTCTTTGATGCTGGTCAAAGATGCTGCTCCGGCAAAAATAGCGGGCAGCCATTCCTTTTTCGGAAAGAGCTGTCCGCTATGTAAGTTTATAAGGATTTTGCGAGAGTTTTTAAGAGTGCTGCCATCTCCGGATTCTGCAGAAGCTTCAGCAGCGTTGCTGTATCTGCCGCAGTATCTTCAGCCGGTGCAGCTTCCGGCTGCGGCTCGGGTTCCTGCTTTGTAGGATCCTTTCCGGCACCGGAATAGAAGGCCTCCTCGAAGAGCATTGCATTATTCCTTCTGTCATCATCCAGGATATGCGAATACACATCAGTAACCATCTTAACCTGCGCATGACCGGAGTCACCCTGAACCGCTTTGATATCGCCGCCGTTCAGCTTCAGCTTATAGGTGATACTGGAATGACGGAGGCTGTGGAACACGACTCTCGGCAGATCGTTTCTCTCGATGAGGGTACGGAAGGAAGCATTGATGGTACCGGCCTCCGTAGGCATTCCCAGAGGACCTGCCATCACGAAATCAAAGTCCTGATACTCATCGCCCAGAGCGTTGATGGTTTCCTGCTGGCCTTCCTTCCACTTGATCAGCATCTCCGCCACGGTACGCGGCAGGAAGATTTTTCTTACAGAGGAAGCGGTTTTCGGAGCCTTCAGTACCTGAACCGTGGTGGTTCGGGAGGACATCGGCGGAAATACCAGCATAACATCCTTACTGTCAAGCTTGTTCAGTGTATCGCGGCTGACTCGCTGCAGCTCCTTATTGACCTGAATATAAGCCTTGCCCTCGGCAATAGACTCCGGAGAAATCTCCACACAATCCCAGGTAAGCCCTAGGAGCTCTCCCATACGGAGAGAGCAGGCAAAGGCAAGATTAAGGCAGAGCTTCAATCGTTCGTCCTCGCAAAGCTCCAGGGCCTGAAACAGGGTTTCCGCCGTCCAGATCTCACGCTTCTTGTATTCCGCCTTTGGAACAGAAGCATAATCCGTGGGGTTCTTCTCCATAAGCTCCCATTTAACTGCCTGCTCGAAGCAGGAGTGAAGAAGCTTATGTACGGAGCGAATCGTGTGCGGAGTTAAAAACTCATTTTTCTTTTTGCCGATGACAGGGTCCACCGGCTTCGTTTTCAGCAGCTGCTGATAATACTTTTCGATTACGCGGGTATTGATTTCCTTCAGCTTCATAGAGCCGATAATCGGCGAAATATAGTGCTCGATCAGACCCACGTTTGATGAATGGGTAGACATGGCCCAGGTGGCCTTGCCATACAGAGCAACGTATTCCTTCAGCAGATCATCCAGTGTTTTGCACTTGGGAACGGTGAAGGTGCCAAGCTCCTCTTTGTATTCAATTTCTTTCTTGCGCCGCTTCGCCTCGGAAGCGGTCTTGTAAGTTTCCCATTTCTGTTTGCGCTCGCCGTTTTCATTGGTGTACTGATATACGACACAGAACCGGTTGCCGCGCTGTACAAGTGATGCCACTTTGCTTCCTCCTAGTATAATAATGGTGTAGTCAAGAACGACTACTGGTTAATAGTTACAAA
>OCAS01001375.1_pt1 | contig 12260 bp, 7 predicted proteins | sample 1550751 | NCBI WGS metagenome assembly OCAS01 (sample SAMEA2580301, study PRJEB22360) | human gut metagenome | biome: human gut; feature: human-associated habitat; material: faeces | place: Denmark | collected 2008/2010
GAACAGCGCCGCCGTTCGAGCGCGGCGTTCCGCTTGCGTGCAGGCGGGCGTCGCGCGACGGCGCACGCGCGAATCGACGGCGCGATGGAAGGTGATTTCGGTGACGGTCGAAATGGTGGAGATTTTCCTTCAGATTCTGATCCTGCTGGCGTTCGGCTTCTTGTTCTCCAAGCGCGGCATCATCACGGAGTCGATGAAAAACGGCTTGTCGACCCTGCTCTTGAAGGCCGTGCTGCCGCTGGTCATCCTGTCGTCGTCCCAGGTTGCTTTCGATGGATCGGTGCTGCAGGGGTTCGTGGTCACCATGGCGGTGTCGTTGGTCTTCTACGTGGTGGTTGTCGGCGGTTTGGGGCTTGTCCGGAAGCGCATTCCCATCCCTGACGGCGGCAACCGCATCTTCGTGCTTTTATGCGCATACGGCAACGACGGGTTCATCGGCATACCGTTGGCCATGCAATTCTTCGGCTCGTCCGGCATGTTGTACGCCATCGCGGCGAATATCGTGTTCAACATCACCCTTTTCAGCTTCGGCATCGCGGTTTTGCAGGACAAGGCGAAGCCCGATATCAAGGGCATTCTGCTGAACCCTTGTCTGATCTGCACCGTCGTCGCGCTTGTGCTGTACGCGCTTCCGTTCAGGTTCCCGACCCCCATCGCGGACGCGTTCAATATGGCCGGTTCTATGATGACGCCGCTGGCCATGTTCATAATCGGCTACGAAATGTCGCGCATGAAGCTGTCGGATGTGGTGAGAGACAAATGGGCGTACATCGTTTCCTTCATGCGCCTGCTGGCCTTGCCCGCTCTGGCTGCGGTCGTCCTCTCGTTCGTGCCCGGGATCGACCCGCTGGTGGCTTCGGTCAGCGTCTTCCTGCTTGCCATGCCGTGCGGCACGCTCAACGTCATTCTGTCCCAGCAATACGGTGCGAACCCGAAGTTCGCCGCCCGGGCCACGACGCAAAGCATGTTCCTGTTCCTGCTCACCGTGCCTCTTATCCTGATCCTGGTGAAGGTGCTGTTCTGACTGATGGGGCGGCTCTTCCCGCGCGCCGAGCCTTCTCTCGGCTCGAATTGTTTCACGTGAAACATTTGAGGTCCGACGCGGATTGTTTCCCGTGACGCAATCCGGGCGCGACACGAGATGCTCTTCGTGGGACATTCGAGGTTGCGATGTGGGATGTTTCACGTGAAACATCCCGGATGCCGCGCAGGCTCCTTCTGCGATGGGCGCAGCATGCGATGCCCTGGGCGAGCCGTGTCGATACCGGTTTTCCGACCGCTTGCGACCGCGTTGCCCGATCCCTTCCTCTGCCTGCCGCGCCGGTTGACCCTCTGCGTGAACGCCTCACCCGTTGCCGTTGTGCGCCTTTGGCGTCGGCACCCTCCCCGCCGTCCGGCGATCGAACCCTCCGGAACTCATGTGGAGACCTCGAAAAGAACATGTGCAAACTCCATTTGCCCTCCAGATTGATATACTGTAATTCTGTGGTTCGAACACCGAAAGGAAAAACAGACATGCCGAGCACGGTTCTGATTGGCGCCCAGTGGGGCGACGAAGGCAAGGGCAAAGTCACCGACCTGATCGCGCGCGAATACGATTACGTGGTTCGCTACCAGGGCGGCAACAACGCGGGTCACACGGTCATCCACGGCGACAAGAAGCTCGCGCTGCACCTCATGCCCTCCGGCGTCATGTACGAGCATGCGGTTCCGGTCATCGGCAACGGCGTGGTCGTTGATCCCGGCGTGCTCATCAAGGAGATGGCCATGCTGGAAGCCGAAGGCATCTCCTGCAAGAACCTCAAGATCTCGTGCGACGCGCATGTGATCATGCCGTACCACAAGGATTTCGACGGCGCCGACGAGAAGCGCCTGGGCGAGAACAAGATCGGCACCACGAAGCGCGGCATCGGCCCCTGCTACCAGGACAAAGTGGCCCGCAAGGGCATTCGCATCCAGGACCTGCTGGACGAGAAGATCTTCCGCCTCAAGTTGGAAGCGGTGCTTTCGCAGAAGAACCCCATCCTCGAGAAGATCTACGGCCTGCACACCTACACGGTGGAGGAGATCTGCGAGGAGTACCTGCCCTATGCGCGCATCCTCAAGCCGTACATGGCCGAGACGGCCCAGCTGCTGAACGAGGCCGTGCGCGCCGGCAAGTCCATCCTGTTCGAGGGCGCGCAGGGCACGTTACTCGACATCGACCACGGCACGTACCCCTACGTCACGTCCTCGTCGTGCTGCGCCGGCGGCGCCGCCACGGGCACGGGCGTGGGCCCCACGGTCATCGATCGCGTACTGGGCATCCAGAAGGCCTACGTCACGCGCGTGGGCGAAGGCCCCTTCCCCACGGAGCAGCGCTTCCCCGAGGACGGCGGCGAAGGCGAGGAGGCCGAGGTCGGCGAGCTGCTGTGCAAGGTGGGCCACGAGTTCGGCGTGACCACGGGGCGCAAGCGCCGCTGCGGCTGGTTCGACGCGGTCATCGCGCGCTACGCGGCCGAGGTCAACGGCCTCACCGACGTGGCGCTGACGAAGCTCGACGTGCTGTCGGCCTTCGACACCATCAAGGTGTGCACGGCCTACGAGTGCGAGGGCAAGGTGTACGATTACTTCCCCATGCAGCAGAGCGTGCTGTTCCACGCGAAGCCCGTGTACGAGGAGCTTCCCGGTTGGAAGGGCGTCGACATCACCGAGTGCCGCACGTTCGAGGAGCTTCCCGAGAACGCCCAGCGTTACGTGGAGTACCTGGAGAAGATCACCGGCGTGCCGGTCAGCATCATCGCTGTCGGCCCCGATCGCGACCAGACCATCATGCGAGGCTGGGATCGGTAATGTTCCGCCGTTCTGTCGAACGGCGGAACGACTCGACGCTGCGAAGCGCCGATGCACCCGATCTCGCGGCGATGCCGACGGCTCGCGTACCGAAGTATCCCCTACGGGGACTTCCTTCGGGGCGCGCTTCGCCCTCGCCATCCCCACGATCTCGGGCACCTCGGCGCTTCTCGCTGACGTATGAGTTCGACCTGCAAAACGACGAAACGTTTCACGTGAAACACTTCGTCGCAATGACGTGCGATATGGGAACAAATGTTTCACGTGAAACAGTGGCAACACCAGCAGCACTGAAGCGCTTTTGCACGACGTAAGTAGTTTGAGGGTTTGAAAGGACCTGACATGAACATCTTGGTATTGGGTGGCGGCGGTCGCGAACATGCCATCGCGTGGGCGCTGGCGAAGTCCCCGCGTACCGACAGCCTGTACGTAGCGCCGGGCAACGGCGGCACGGACGGCATCGCCCAGAACGTACCCGACCTGAACCCCGAGGACGGCCAGGCCGTGCTGGCGTTCGTTCGCGAGAACGCCATCGACTTCGTGGTCATCGGACCCGAGGCTCCGTTGGTTGCGGGTGTTGCCGACGTGCTGCGTGCCGCGGGGGTTCCCACGTTCGGACCGGACGCCCAGGGTGCCCAGCTGGAAGGCAGCAAGACGTTCAGCAAGAAATTCATGGACGCCAACGACATCCCCACCGCTCGCTACGCCAGCTTCACCGACCTCGAGCCTGCGCTTGCCTACGTGCGCGAGCTGGGCGCGCCCATCGTGGTGAAGGCCGACGGCCTGGCCGCTGGCAAGGGCGTCGTGGTAGCCGACGAACTTGAGGACGCGGAAGACGCCGTGCGCTCCTGCTTCGACGGCGCATTCGGCGACTCGGGCAAAACCGTGCTCATCGAGAAGTGCCTGACCGGCCCCGAGTGCTCGATGCTGGCGTTCGTCAGCGACGGCAAGGCGCACTGCATGGCCACCGCCCAGGACCACAAGCGCGCGTTCGACGGCGATCGCGGCCCGAACACGGGCGGCATGGGCGCGTACTCGCCGGTGCCCATCGTGACGCCTGACGAGCTGGCGGCCATGCACGACATCATGGAGCGCGCAGCGGTTGCCACCGCGCGCGAGTTCGACAACGATTACCGCGGCGTGCTGTACGGCGGCTTCATGCTGACGCCCGAAGGTCCGAAGATCATCGAGTTCAACGCTCGCTTCGGCGACCCTGAGACGCAGGTGGTACTGCCGCGTCTCGAGTCCGACCTGGCGGATATCATGCTGGCCGTGGCCGAAGGACGCCCCGACGACATCGACCTGCGCTGGTCCGAGCAGTGGGCCGTGTGCGTGGTGCTGGCCAGCGAAGGCTATCCCGGATCGTACGAGAAGGGCAAGGTCATCCTCGGAATCGACGAGGCCGAGCAGATCGAGGGCGTCACGGTGTTCCATGCCGGCACCGCCAAGAATTTCGACGACGAGCTGGTCACTGCGGGCGGCCGCGTGCTGAACGTGGTGGCGCTGGGCGACTCGTTCGACGACGCGCGCGAGAAGGCGTACGAAGCGTGCGATCTTATCAACTTCGAAGGCAAGCAGTACCGCAGCGACATCGGCAAACGCGCTGCGGCCGGTCGTGCCGCTTGGGAGAACTAAATGCTTTCAGAACGCTTGCTCACGTCCGTTGTTCGCGAATGCACGAAGAATTACCTACGCCTCGAACCGACGCAAGAGCGACGCGTGCCCGGGCCGAAGCCCGGCCAGAAGTACATGCTGTACATGCACGTGCCGTTCTGCGAGCGGCTGTGCCCCTACTGCTCGTTCAACCGCTTCCCGTTCGCCGAGGATCGCGCGAAGCCCTACTTCGCCAACATGCGCAAGGAAATGCTCATGTTGAAGGACCTCGGCTACGACTTCGAAAGTCTGTACGTGGGCGGCGGCACGCCCACCATCATGATCGACGAGCTGTGCGACATCATCGATATGGCGCGCGAGACGTTCAGCATCGGCGAGGTGTCCAGCGAGACGAATCCGAACCACCTGATTCCCAGCTACCTGGACAAGCTGCAGGGCCGCGTGCAGCGTTTGAGCGTTGGCGTGCAGAGCTTCGACAACGACCTGCTTAAGCAGATGGATCGCTACGACAAGTACGGCAGCGGCGAGGAGATCCTCGAGCGCATCGGCGAGGCCAGCCCCTACTTCACGTCGCTCAACGTGGACATGATCTTCAACTTCCCGGCGCAGACCGAGGACGTGCTGTTCAGCGACATCGAGCGCGTGGTGGAAAGCGGCACGAGCCAGACCACGTTCTACCCGCTGATGGCCAGCCCTAGCGTGGCGCGCTCGCTGGCGCGTACCGTGGGCAAGGTTGATTACGCGCGCGAGCAGCGCTTCTACGAGATCATCTCCGAAGTGCTGGCCGGCGGCGAGAACCCGCTGTTCGAGCACGGCAGCGCCTGGACGTTCAACAAGCGCGGCACGGGCGCGGCAGGCGAGGACGCGATGATCGACGAGTACGTGGTGGATTACGAGGAATACCCCGCTATCGGCAGCGGCGGCATCACGTATTTGGGCAACAACCTGTACGTGAACACGTTCTCGGTGAACGACTACAACGACGCCATCGAGCACGACCGCATGTCGCTGATGGGCAAGGCCACGTTCAGCAAGCACGACCAGATGCGCTACCGCTTCATGATGCAGCTGTTCGGATTGCGCCTGGACAAGCGCCAGTTCAAGAAGGACTTCGGCGTGTCCGTGGAGCGCGGTCTGCCGGTGGAGATGGCGTTCATGAAGGCCTCGGGCGCGTTCGATCGCGACAACGCCGACGAGCTGACGCTTACGCCGAAGGGCCGCTACCTCATGGTGGTGATGATGCGCCAGTTCTTCATCGGCGTGAACAACCTGCGCGATCAGGCGCGCGCCGCCCTGGTGGGTGAGGAACGCGAGCTTATCTTCGGCGACGGCAAATAACCGTCTGTCCGCATCCGCTCGAACACCGAAACGCCTGCGCATCTGCCGCGGGCGTTTTTCGTGTGTGCCGAGTCGCGTCCGGCAACGTGTTCCGGCTCGACTGCGGGCTCGGGTGTCCGACCGTTTCACGTGAAACGCGCTTGTTTCCGTGTTCCGCGGAGTACCCAACGTAGACGTTTTCATCGGCGGGCGCGCGTTTCGGCATTCCTCGGCAATGTACGTGCTATGATACAAAACCACAACGAGGGACGTTCTATTGCCTGATAGGAGGAGGAAACGGCATAGGTATGGCCAGAAGGGGACGGCATACGGAGGGCTTCACGCTCGCCGAGCTTCTGATGAGCGTAGCCATCATACTCGTTCTTGCTGCCATCGCCTTTCCATCCATCGTGTCGGCGCAGAACAACATGCGCATGTTGGAGCTGAACAACGCCGCCCAATCCATCGCGAACGCCGCCCAAGCCCAGATGACGGCCAAGAAAGTATCGGGCACGTGGGTGGATGCCGTGAAGGACGGCGACTCTTATCGCGCCTGCTTCCCCGCCGCGCTTGCGGGCTCATCCCATTCGCAAGGCGAAACGGAAGATGTTTCACGTGAAACTCTCGGGTCCGACGAGGTTGCTCCTCCTTCCGCTTCTGCTGCGGAGTCTTCCAAACGTTACATGACGGCGGACACCGCCCGCGATCAGGGCATCGTCCCGGCGCTCGCCGTGGAGGAGGCTGTGCGCGACGCCGACTATATCATCGAGTTCGATGCCGACACGGCGCAGGTGACCGGCGTGTTCTACGCCGACGGAAGGTCCGGCTTCTTCGGATCGACCCCTGCCTCCACGAACGCCGCGAAGACGTATTACGAAACCGAGGGCGCCTCCACCGATCAGGCGGCGCGCATGGGCCACGACCCCATGATCGGCTACTATGGCGGCACCCCTGCCGGCGCCACGCCCGAGAAAGCGCTCGCGAACCCGGTGATCTGGGTGGACGAAGCAACGGGCTGTCTGATGGTGCAGGACCCCAACATTGCCGCGGACGGAAGCGCGGGCTCCACCACCTCCACGGTGGCTATCGAGAACACCGGCAAGAACGTGGCGTTCTCGATCTCCGGCTTGAGCAACGGAACAACCATGGTGTCGTTGTACACGGCCGATGACGGTTCGGAGTCGGTTGGCTTCACCAACTTCGCCGCAGCCATCAAGCAGCAGACGCGCGACAACGCGAACGTGAAGGGCAATGTGTGGGCCATCGACCTCAACGCACTTTCGCAGCTGGTGGCGAAGGGGAATGACGGCAAGCCGGCGGCGGATGACTCGCAGAAAGCGAAGCTCAAGCAGGTGTTCGACGCGTGTGTGGCGGGCGACGCCCTGACCGTGTCGGTGGAGACGAAGGACGCCTCGCGCAGCTGCGTGCCGGGCACGGCTGCCGCCCATGTGGAGTGGCCGAGCCCTGCGGGCAAGCTGACGATGCTAATAACCAACCCGTACTCCGTCGTCGTGGCCGGCGAGAAGAACGAAGCTTACATCGAGCCGCAGGTGCGGTCGGCGGTCGCGGACAGCGCGCATCCTTCCATTGGGGCGGGCTTCGGCAACGGCGACGGCGTGGTGAAGGACGGGCTGACGGTCAACCCCTTCTATGAAGATAAAGATAATCACTTCCGCGTTTCCAACGCGAACGCGCAGTTGAAGCAGGAGAACCCGCAGGCCGGCTACCAGTCGTACGCGGGAGGCTGGATAGCCTCGTGGTCCGTGCGCGGCGACGCCACGTACCGGCTCGAGGGAACTGTGGGCGCGTACAACAATCATGCGTACCAGATTTGGGAGCTGTGGATCAAGCGAGCCGACACCGGTGAATGCATGCGCGTGGGCTACTTGAACGATGGCAAGTGGGAATGGGGCGTGTTCAACCAGAAGGGGGTCAACTACGACTACCGTTTCCTGAACGACTGCTTCACCTGGTACGGAACGAATGAAACGGGCGATGCTTCGGGTACCCTTGCCGGAACCGATACCGATACGAACAACGTCATATCCCTGCGCCTCGATGTGCAGAAGTTCTACGCCGAGGCCGAGAACCATAAGAACCACGGCTTGGCCGACGAGGACGGCAATGCAACGGTGTACGTGCGCACGGCTCCGAAGGCATCCGAAGTCCAGGCGTACTTCAACAAGCTGGCGGTTCCTGAACCGGCTTCGGTTGAGAATCCGTTGAAGGCTGCCTATCTGAGCGGCAGCGCCCAGGAGACCGGCTCGCGCACCGCGGATACCCCGTCGGTCACGGCACGCGCCGCGTTCGAAGGCGAGTTCGGCGCCTCATCGTCCGACGTGTCGTGGGCGGTGTCCCAAACCACGACCGCCGGGTTTTCCCAGGGGAGCGAATACCTGAGCACCGCCGCCACCGTGCCGGTGCGGGTGTACTACTCCATCGCCCCCGGGGTTGGTTTCGCGAACATCAGATCTTACGATAACGGCAACGGCAGCGGGTACCTAAGCGGCGTGCTCAGCACGCGCTTGACCAACGTCTCGCTTTGGCTGTATCGCGGTCCCTCTATCAACGATCTTGCCGTTATGCCACCCGCCCTTCTGAAGAACTACAAGGGGTTGGAGTTCTCGTGCCGCCAAGGAAGTACGTACGACTTCAAGATAACCACCCAAGAAGACTACCGCTTCTACCGGGCGCTCGCATACACCGTCGAGAATGGAAGTGCGCCGCCATCTCAATACGTCCCGCACGCATCGGCAAGCGATGAGAGCGTCGCGAAAATCGCCGCCGCCGAAAACTACGAAACGGACGATAAGCTGTACACGTTCAAAGGGTGGACAACCAAGGATACCATGTCGGGTGCAGAACTTCTCGTCGAAGCAGACAAGCTGGTTTCCGACTACGACGGACTCAGCTACCAAGGCACGACGCTTGTCGCAAGCTACGACGAGCGGAAGAAGGTGCAGCCGTCTTTGGGCATGATGTACATAGAAACCGGCACCGACAAAACGGGTTCGCCGGCGTACGGTTACTATGGGTATATCGAGAACAACGCGGCTGCGGTCGAAAACTTGCTGTCCAACGAGTACTCCGTCACCGACGGTGGCTATTACGTGGTGGTTCCCACTGGCAGCAATCAGCCGAAAATGACGGGCAGAGGCGACATCCCGAACTATCTCAAGGACTTCTCCGACGTGCTGCAGGGTTTGTCCATCGAAGGAGGCTTATACGATTGCTATCGCATCACGGTGAGCGATAAAGACGTGGGGCAAAACCGCCCGTACGACAAATATAAACTGAAGAATCAGACACTGTCGTTCAAGGCTGATATTCAGACAGGTGCGAGCACGGTCTCCGTCGAGGGCACGTACACGGTGAACTTCGCATTCGCTTGCGCTGTCGAAACGAATGAAGAGGCCGCCCTTTCATGGGGAACGAGCGTTTCGCCCTGGAACGTTCGACTGGGACGGCAGTTCGTCGGCAATTTGACAGCTGGAAGCAACAATGTGCAGGGGAAGTATGCTCAATATAACTGCTTTATCCAAACGCGGAACATCGATTTGGCCGATGCGCCTGTCGTGAGCACGTCTAAATTCACTCAGCCGTTCTTAGGCTCGACGTACGACGGAGGCGGCAACAGCATATTCGGAATACCGTACCGACTGGCACATGAAGGGATTACCGGTGAGAACCAGGGAAGAAACGGTCTGTTTCTTGATGTTGGCGGGGAGAGCCTGATTAAAAACGTGAACATCGTGCTGGATCCCACCGATGAAGGCTCAGAGTATGTGTTCGTTTCCACCCATGGAAGCAAACTTCGATTCGGACTCCTCGTCGGGTCGATTGACGGAGACGGAGCCGATATTCAAAACTGCACGGTCGGCGTTGCCGGCAAGGAGACGGCTACGCTTAGGATCATCAAAAAGGGTACAGGTGGCGAGGCGTATATCGGCGGTTTGGTGGGCTATGCAAGTCAAGCCAATGTGAGCGATCTATCGGTCAAGAATCTTCGTATTGAGGTTGTCGCCGATGTCGAAGCATGGAAAACCTCTCCCGCGATCGGGGGGATCTTCGGCTACGGCTCGCAGTTGAACATGTCGAGGAGCTCCGTCGATGGCTTCGCATGCGCTCTTTTCCAGCCTACGTTCGTTAACGAGAAATATCCCAGCCAAAACACGCGCATCCATTTCGGCGGTTTGGTCGGCAGCGCTCAAATGGCAGTCATTAGCCAGAACGTGAAGAGCAACGCGGTTCTGCAGGTTCCTGCCGGCCAGTTGCGAGATTCTGTTGTTGCTGGGCGGTACGTTGGGCAAGCATCAATGAGCGCGGTTGCTCAGAACGAATCCGGGCAGGTGTTCGTCAAATACGGCGACCCGAGTGAAGGCGGGGAAACCGTTGAGGTGACTGCCGACGTCGGGGTGCAGTAATGACAAAAGCTCGCAACATCCTTCGTGACACTTCCGGGGCTTCTATTGTCATTGCGCTGGTGTTCTTCCTTATTTGCGGCATCATCGGGTCGGTGGTGATGACGGCTGCCTCGGTGCAGGCCAAGGCAGCGCAGACGCATGTGGACTTGCAGCAGAAAGAGTACGCGATGCAGTCGGCAGCGAAGCTGATGGCTCAGCAGCTGGGCGGCGAGGATGCTGTCTGGGAGGAGAAATCGGTAGTCGTTAAAATCGCCTACGATACCGCAGGTGAGGCGAGTGTCGATACGAATAGCTTGCGTTCGATGATCGGCCAGAGTTTCTGGACCGAACGGCGCACGAAGGACATCCTCGCCGCCCGCGCGGAGGGGAAGGATTACGTGCTGGGAAGCTCCGCATCCAACCGGTTGCTCATCGACCCTCCAAGCGAAGCGGGGGGTCTCGCCCCGGTGTACGGCTGTATCACGGTGGATCCCGACCTCAACATCACCGTGGAGTTGTCGCTCGATTCCGCTTTCGCGGCGGATTCCCCCTACAACACCACCATCTCCATCCAATGCACGCCCACGTTCGATAGCCAAGGCCGCGTGACGGTGATCGAGTACGGCGACAACACCACCGTGAAGAAGACGGAGGCGGCGTGATGATCGGCAAAACGACGCGCGTGCTGCGCGAGAAACTACAAGATTGCCACGGCGACACGATGGTGGAGGTGCTGGCGGCAGTGTTCATCGCGGCGCTGGGCGCCACGATGCTCGCCACCATGGTGACGGTGTCGGCAACTGCTTCGGCCCGAAGCCAGCAGGTGCTGAACGCCTCGTACGCCGCGGAGGCTTCTTTATACGATTCGTCTTCCTACGGGCCTGTCGTGTCTGTAACGCTTCCGGACTCTTCGACCGCAGTTCCCATCAAAGTGAGCGTATACCAGTCGGGCGGCTATGCATACTACGAGGAGGGTCGGTAGCATGACGCCCCTTCTCGACAAAGCGTCGCTTCGATCCCGCCTGCGCGACACGCGGGGGTTCATGATTGCGGAGCAGCTGGCCAGCATAGTGTTCATCGGGCTTCTTTGCGTTGCGGTGGGCGTCGGGCTGCAGGTGGCCATGAACTCGTACACCTCCATCACCCGGCAGGCGCAGGCCGACGCGCTGCTGCAACAGGCGGTGGAGCTGACGTACGCGCGCGACGTGGAGGGCGAGGGAACGCAGGCGCCCGATAACCCGCTGTACTTCACCAGCCCCACGCGTCACGAGCCGGCGGTGCTGCAATCGCGCGATGCCGGCGAAGACGGCATCGAAGACGGCATCTGGCTGAACGCGGCCGGAGAGCAGTCGCAAATCGTGCCGGCACGCGACGGCCTCGCGCCCAAGCTGGCAGAGCTTTCATACAACGCGGACAACGAGACCTGGAGTTTCCGCATCACCATCGCATCAGGTGAGGACGTGGCGGCCGAAACCGCCATGACCGTGAAGAGGATAGGATCGTAAATGGCGTACAAACGGTTGGGAGACGTGCTGATAGACGCGGGCCTCATCACCGAGGACCAGCTGGGACACGCGCTCAAACAGCAGAAAGAGACGAAACGCCGCCTGGGCGACGAGCTCATCGCCGAAGGCGTCATCACGGAAGCGGGCCTCATCGAGGCGCTGCAGATGCAGCTGGGCGTGGAGTTCGTCGACCTTTCGGCGATCGACCTCGACCCCGAGCTAAGCCGCGTGATCAGCAAGAACGTCGCACGCCAGTACAACGTGGTGCCCGTGCGCACTTCGCCCGACGAGGTGTGCCTGGCCATGAGCGACCCGCTGAACTTCATGGCCATCGAAGCGGTGAAGAACGCCACTCGGAAGCGCGTCATCCCTATGGTGACCACGCATGATTCGCTGATGCGCGCCATCATGACGCTGTACGGCAACGAGGGTGCCGCCCGCGCCATCGAGGAGATGAAGCGCGACGCCCGCACGACAGGCGCCGACGACGCCTCGACCGAATCGTTCCAAACCTCCACGCTGGGCGACGACGCCGACGCGCAATCGGCTCCCACGGTGCGTCTCGTGAACAGCATCATCGCAGCGTGTT
>OCAS01001377.1_pt1 | contig 12246 bp, 12 predicted proteins | sample 1550751 | NCBI WGS metagenome assembly OCAS01 (sample SAMEA2580301, study PRJEB22360) | human gut metagenome | biome: human gut; feature: human-associated habitat; material: faeces | place: Denmark | collected 2008/2010
AGGGACGGTCGTCCGCTGCGACGATAATCGATTTATAATATCGCCTAAATCACTAATTGCCGAATCAACCTTTTCGTTTACACTATATACGGTCGCTGCACTGGCAGCCTTTGTGGAATCATTTAATATCTGATTCAGAATCATGGTTTTTGTAACAATTGAATCCTTAAAAGACTTAAAATCCTCAAAGAACTTTTTAATTTTTCCCATAAAGACCTTTGGTGTCTCACCGGCTGCTGGCACTGGATAACTGGCTGTAGAAGCCGATGGCACAGCGGACCCCGGCTTGTGGCACGGGTAACCTGGCTGTAGAAGCCGTAAAAGCAGATACCTTTGTATTGGCTATATCTCCACCACTGGATTTCACCCTTGCATTGACTTCTGTGTCAATCGTATCGGCATTGTCGTTAAAATCCTGCACATTAACCGGATCGGACCCTTCCGGTTTCTTTAAATTCAAATATGTTGTTCTTAACATTTGTTACTCCTTTCCTATCTCTTCCCACGTTTTCCATGCAACGGTATCCCACGTATTTCCTGAAAACCCTTTCCATGTGCCATCGTGATATTCAATTTCACGCATTGTCCTGAGACCATCCCACGTTTTATCTGACACATTGTCCCACGTCAGTGAGCGAAGGCTATTCCATGTTGTATAGGTATACTCAAACGTATATTTTAAGTGTGCCGGTTTGATTTCCTCCAGCATGGCTATAAACGCTTGCATATTCCGTGGTATTCCCTTAATTCCGATAAATCGGACAATAAAGTGACTGTTCGGATTATCCTCAATCACTTCTACCTCGCCGCCGCTGAAGGCCGCTGCCGTTTCCTCAATCATCTGTTTAGTTGTCGTTCCCTGACCTCGGATTTTAGCAGCTACAATTTCTCTCCGCTGTTCGTATGATAATGACAGGTTGGTTTCAATACCATACATTTTTTCCCATCTTCCAATAGCCCATGTCACGCTGGAAAGAAATAACTGGTCAAACGAATCGCGTATATTATGGTATGCCAGCCCGATCTCGTAACCTTCCGCAAGACATGAAGCCTTTGGCTCTCTTTTTTCAATAAGATAATCTGGAACATATCGGGAAACATCATGGTAATATTCTTCCTCGTACTGGTCCGCTGCACCTTCCTGAGCGTATTTAGTTAATCCATATCGTGATTTTCCATACACCAATTACACCCCCTTCAGCTGATCCCATGTATAAGCCCCATGAACCTGATTCCAAGTAAATGGTCCCTGTGGTGTGCCACCAGTCACATGCCCCTGTGCATTTACTGTCACGTTTTGATAAGTACCGGCGGTTACTCCACTATCAGGGTGTTGGAAAACTGTATCCGTGAATTTTGCACCAGCTGGAACAGGAGTTAATACAGTGATATTCTGCCACGTCTGCCATACACTGCTGTAATAATTCCGCTGAAAGGTTTTGGGATTGCTGGTCCCATATTCAACAATCCATTGATACGTTCCCGCATGTTTCCCCACTTCCATGAAAAAAGCATTTGTTGTCGGACAGTTTTTCAACGCGGCAGCTGTCACATTAGCCGGGCAATAATAAAACCCCGGGGCCGTAAGAGAATTCAGGTCCGTATTCGCAGCTATATTATTGACGTTAAAATAGTTCGTATAATTCGCAGTCCCCCCGTTTGCCGGTAGTGATGCCGGAAAATCAGTTATCTGTGATTTTGTATGGGTATGGACTGGCAATGCTGTCAAAGCACTATTCCATTTATCAAACATGGCCTGCGTGATCTTATCCAGGATTGTTTTATTGCTATGGGTATGGCTCTGGCTCGTATCCACATCAGCCTGGGTAATGTAACCTGAATCATTCGTAAACTGAGACAGTTTTGTTGGCATATCAGTAATCTGACTTTTCGGATGACTATGCGTAGATGGTGCAAAGGTACTCGGTTTACCTGTTATCTCAGTCCACCCGTAGGAAGGTTTCGCCGCGGCTTTCGCCCATGCCGCTACATCAGATGCAGGCATAGAAGACGGGAAGTCTGTTATCTGGCTTTTTACATGGTTATGGGCTGACGGCACAAAAGTACTGGGCTTACTCGTGATCTCTGACCAACTGTATGCCGGCTTATTAGCTGCCTTAGCCCATGCCAGAACGTCGGAAGCGGGCATGGCTGTCGGCTTATTTTTGATATAAGCATCTGAGTTCTCGTCTACGACATTCCAGTCCGCTTGTACATTAACCTCTGCTCCAGCAGCGATTCCAGACAATTTATCAAGCATAGCCTGGGTGAGCTTATCGATGATGCTCTTATTTGCATGAGTGTGTTTTTTATCGTTTGCATCGTTCCAGTTTGCTCTCTCTGCCGCTGTGATGTGCTTCACGGCGTCGCTGATGTGCGTATACGCTGCTGTCCAATTATCAAGCAGAGTCTGAGTAATCTTGTCTATTACCGTCTTATTCCCGTGCTCGTGCCGCTTATTATAGGCATCTGTCCAATTTGTCAGCAACGTCTCTGTCAGCTTATCCAGCGTTGATTTGTTGCTGTGTGTGTGCTTTTTGACATTCGCATCATCGTAGGCTGTCTTATCTTCCTTACTCAGTAATCCATCCACACTCTGGGTCGCTTTTGGAATCGCGTTAGCCGAGATTGCAATCCACGCCGTGCCGCTCCATCTGTAGGTATAGTCTGTATCCTTAACATTTACTGTCCAGCCATCATCCGGATTTGGATACGTGGCCGCCAGATCCGCGAAGGTATTAACCGCCTCTTTCCAGTCGATAGCCGTTTCCAGTGCGGAAAACTTATTGTCTACCTCATTCTTTGTATACTTATCATCCCAGTTCGGCTTGTTGGTGGAGATTGTACTGCGTATATCATTCTCAGCGGCAGTAGCCCGGCTAACTTCCGCAGTTATATTTCCCTGTAGCTCCGCTTCCTTCGCTTTCGCCCGAGTAACCTCTGCTGATACAGAGTCACTATTGGTTTTCTCAGCGGCCTTTGCTCTCGTAACCTCAGCAGCAAGGTTATCAGCCAGAGTCTTTTCTGCCCCTTTTGATCGGGTTACTTCTGCTGTTAGGTTATCGGCACTCGTCTTTTCCGCGGCTTTCGCACGGGTAACTTCCGCAGATAGATTATCTGTCAACGTCTTCTCAGCCGCCTTTGATCTTGTCGCTTCGGCCAATAAATTAGTGGTGAGTTTCTGCTCTGCTTCAGTGGCCCTTGCAGCTTCGGCAGAAAGGTTTTCGGTTAGCGTCGCTTCTGCTCTGGTTGCACGTGTCACCTCAGAAGAAAGATCATCTGTCAGCTTCTTCTCAGCCTTTGTAGCCCTGGCTGATTCCAATGCCAGATTATCAGTAAGAATTTTCTCGGCTCCCTCTGCGCGGCTCTTTTCTTCATTTACCTTTTCATCAAGCTGCTGTTCTGCCTCAATTGCCCTGTCAGTTTCGTTCTGTATGGTTCCCGCGAGTTCTTTTTCTGCATCTTCAGCTCTGCTCTCTTCTTCGTTTAAAGCTTTCTGTGTCATATTGATAGCAGCCTGTACATGATTGATGTCCTCGGCCTCCACAGTATCACCATCACATTCATAGCTGATATATACCCGCGGTACGTCAGCATATATCCTGATCTCCCGCTTCCATGGGGTAAGGCTGGGCGTAGATAATGCATATGTTTCTATCCGGTCCCCGGTAAGTTTAGGTCCTGTATGTACTGTCAGCGTCATTGGATTGATGTTATCATGCTCTAAGGTTCCACTGTATACACCATCTTTCAAGTCAACACTTTCTTCTATTACATATATGTTTCCGTCAACCTTATTTAATTTTTCCAAAAAGCTTGTCAGCACCATTACATCACCTCCAGCGCCACAGTCCCGATGATCGGAGTTTCAAGTTCTGTCAGTCTTACATTTTGAGCAGCATCATTCAGTAACAGATCAGCATAATCTTCTACGCCCTCCGTATTGATTAATAGATTCCCGATCCGTGCCACACTGATATAATCAGCCTTAAGGGCATAATTTTTCAGGAAATCTCCGACTGTCAGCGCAAACAGGTTTTGTACGGTACCTAAATTCATGCCATTTTGCAGCCTGACCTTTGCGCGTATATTAATCTGCTTTTCCACGGCAGAGACAACGGATATGGTGGCGCCGATGGGACGCAGTTCATTGATATGGTCTCTTACTCGTTCCAATAGTTCCGTTCCGGCCCCGCTCTGATCCGCATCAGTAACCGCAATCTTAACGGTTCCTGGACCGTCCGCCAGTGGGAAGACCTTTGCAGTACCTACTCCGGCGCATTCCATGGACCAGTTATAGTAGTCATACACATTACCGCTGGTAGAAGGCTTCTGAACAGCCGTATAAAAGCGGTCCCGTAAATGCTCTGTATCTTCTTCATCTGTTCCATCTTCCAACACCTCTGTAAGTTCCGCCCGCGTCAGTCCGGCAATATAATCAACCGGTATCATGGCACCCAGGCTTCTGCCTCCGACGGTTCCCGGTGTCTCACATTCCATTTTATATACCCTGTCACTGATTTTTTCTATGGCGCTATAATTTAGAGTGCCAAGTGAAAAGCGTGACCCGATGGCAATGTCAACATTAAATTCACCTTTCAATACTGTCTTTGTGGCAGGATATGGAGTGATCCCCAACTCCTGACAGCGTTTAATAAGATTTTCACGGTTCTGCGTATCTGCAAAAAACTGATCCATATAATATTCCAGTTCTACGTACATAGCCTCTAACTCTATAGCAGCTGTAGCCAGGGCGGCATAAACCGGAGAACTCGGCCTGGTATCTATTCCGGCGTTATAGTCCTGTACTTTATTGAGCATCCTTCCAAGGATCGTCTCATATGTCATGTTTTCATACACTATGTTTGCACCTCCTTCTCCGCGCTGACGTCACCATATTTTGTGTACACCGTGAATTTTACAATCAATTTTTTACCGGAAACCTCAAAAGTAAAAGCATCAACGCTCTGGATTCTGTTATCCTGCATCAATGCTTCTCTGATTCTTTTCTTTACTTTTGATTTTACTACTCCAATCGGTTTACCGAATAAGTCCTTCAACTCAACACCATAATTCCAATTATAGATAACCCAGTCATACCGCTCTGTATTAAGGATGCAGTATATGGCCTGCCTTACTGCTTCGATACCGTCCACATAGCCAGATACCGTATCGTCATTGATCCGAAATGTCTTTGATGGTATTTCTTTAATTTCAAAATCCTGTTTCAAAATGCTGCCTGTCTCCGGTAACATATTATCCTCCCTTCTGCCAGCGGTCTATAACAAGATAATGCTGTGCACCGCGTTCCTGAATCAACAACACCTGATCCCCAGCCTTCAATGCGTTTTTAATCGTCGCTCTGACTGTTCCGATTCCCGGGATCACCATTTCCTGTGTGTGGTCCATCAATGCTTCAGGAACGAGTATCTGTTCTGCATTCAGGATATTTCTCTGATCGATCTGTATTTCCAGCGGTGCAGTTTTTGTTACAATCCCCGGGAGAATATCGCATGGATTCTCTGCCTCTATAGCCTGGAGGACAATTCTGCGCAGATTCATGATCCAGTCATTATCAGCCATTTATACCAGCTCCTCTCAGCTTCAAATCCATAGTATGAATTCCTTCATCAATCTTATGAGTAACAGAGTCTATCAGCAGATAGTTTTTAAGCTGCATATCTTTTATGTCCAGGAAAACCGGGATCAGGCACCCAGCACATACACGGATATCACCAAAAGCGTTTTTAATGTTCAGGCTTTTCGAAGGCTGATTGTGTATTTTCAGGTAAGTTTCCGCTATCTTCTGCCCGTCCGCGCCTTTATCGATAGACTCATTTAACTGGAGCACGCCCCATTTATTGATGTTCTCTGTATTCTTTGCCATGTATGTTTCACGCTTTTTGGTGTCACTGTTATCATAATATACTTTGATCTGGTTATACGTATCGCTGTCTATGCTGATTTTATAGTCATAATCCTGGGCGGTTTCATCATTAATCATGATATCCAGTTTCATATCTTCGACATTCTGTAATGTCAGTTTACCCACATCATCATATAGGACATATATTTTTCCGGTATAGATCATCGTTAAGTCCAATGCATTTAGGATAATATCAAAAAGGGTACTGTCTTTTTCGTTCCTCGAAAGCGGCTGCCCGGTATCGGCAAGCGTGCCGGTCTGGAGGTTAAAATCGCCTGCAATCATCTGTACGATCTGCCCTGCGGTAAGATTGGAATAATTGTAGCTGTCTTTATTCTTTAAATAGCGCAGCTGGTCATAAACAGTTACTTTCACAATCCCATCACTGCTCCAGCTTCTCTCAAAAACAAAACCAAAGAAAACAGGTTTACCGGCTACGTCCAGCCTGACCGCATTCCCTTCCTCAATTACAAGCTTCGAATCTGGAATAATCGAAAAGGAGCATTTCCCAGGCTGACCACTGCGGTGTGTCTCCCAAGTAATACTCCCATTAACAACCGGCTCATATACGATCTGGTTATTTTGGATATATAAATGCACTTCCATAGCTAAGCCCCCTATGCTGGTAAAGTGAGTACCCAGCCTATTTGAATCATGTTAGGATTGCTGATTTTGTCGCGGTTAAGATCGTAGATTTCCCGCCATCGGGTCCCGTTTCCCAGTTGGCGTTTTGCTATAAGAGTCAGGCAATCACCTTTCTGTACGGTATAAGTTTTTGCTGCTGGTGCTTCTGCCGACCGCTGCGGCTCCGGTTCCTCGGCTTCAGGTACGGGCTGATCTTCCACAATCACGAAATTCATGATCTTTGTCCCGTAGCTTTTATACTCCTTCATGGTCAGTGATACAACCAGATCAAATCCCTCTTTCACATCGTCCGATACTTTGTAATCTTCGAGAGTCACATCAATATTCGTATCAAAGAAATCATTTCTTCCGGGACCATCACGGATTACAATAAATTCAAACGGGTCCCCGCTCTCCTTCAGATCGTGGAGATGGTCAAGAAAGTCCTCTGCATCGTCGATACTTCCGTCCCATACTGCACTCGGATAATTCATCTGCGGTATGACCGCATCAATTGTGATTTCAGCAAGACCCGGGGGCCGGATCAGATTAATTTCCTCCCCATTAATCAGGGTAGTACTCTTATTCTGACCCGGGTATTTGATCGGTATCTTCTGTGGTGGAAGCGGCAGTAACATATCATCAATATATACTTCGTATGCCATTAAGTATGTACTCCTTCCGCGAATGCCGCCAGCGCTTCAGCAGTATCTTCGCCAAGTCTGCGGTTTACGTCGTCAAAATCAGTTTCTGTCTTTAAGGTATTGTGATTTGTTACGTCCACTTTTAATTCTGCCAGTGTAAACCGGTTGATAATTTCTTGCTCTGCGGCATCACGCATATACTTTAAATCTTCGTCCATGACATCCATGGAGTCGGCTATTTTTGCGGTGTTGCCTGCTGTACTTCCTGTGTTTATAGCTGTTTGTGTTGCGGCTTCCTGTGCTTCTGCATTGTAACCGGCACCACTCACGTTACCACCGCCGAATAAACCTTTCAATTCTGCTTCTCCGGCTGCCCCTTTATCATACCATTTGCCCGCGTTATCTGAATAATCTATATAAGACATAGAACCAACTATTTCTTTCCAGCCCGAAGCGTCCTTTGCCTTCTGGGATGCAGACTTAAGCTGGTTCTGGAAATTGTCAAGGCCAGCTGTGATGTTCACTTGTACACCAGGGATTTTGTTTATAACATCCTCAATCGCATGAGCCATATTGACTATGTAGCCGATTACTGTTGAAGCCAAATCATAAAATAAAATTTTTACTGACGCAACTGGATCATTCCAGACGTTGTAAAAAAAGTTTATGAAAGCAGCTATCCCATTCCATGTCGGAACGACAAACGTATTAATGATATGGGCCGCAAGCGTTCCAAAAACTGCCGCTATGATTCCAGTCGCGGAAACAGAAGTTCCTTTTATCTTATTTACCGCTCCGACCGCCGCGTAGACTGCCGCAATAAAAAGCAGAATAGCGCCAACTATCCACGTAATAGGACAGGCAAGTAATGCGGCATTAAGGCCGTACTGTTTCACCGTTGCCCCGAAGGTCGCATTTCCTGCCATCATCGTCGCTGCACCACGTACGCCCTCAGCCAGCGCTGCCCCTCCCGAAATTACGGCCCCGATACCTACGGCAATATTATAAGCAATAACAAGTGCCGTTACCCCACCAATAATTGGCCCAATCCATGACCAGTTATCTGCAATCATCGTTCCGAAATTCATAAGATTGTCAAATGCAACTGTCGCTATCTGCACAAATCCGTTGAATACATTTGCAAAAGTTGTGATACCGGCAGATAGCTGCGGCATCTGTGCGACCACATGTTGAAGTAAAGTATTTATTTGTGGAAGTACAGTTTGCCCTGCTTTTCCAAATGCATCATTAAAACCTTTCTGCATAAGCTGCATTCGCGTCGTAGTATCCAACGCTGTTTCATTGTATGCAGCCAGAGCATCACCACTTTGTTGATAAGCAAGTTCAAGAACTGCCTGCGCCTTTGCCGCATTACTCACTGCGTCTGTGCTTTTCGCAAGCCCCATAGCAACAGCCTGTTGTTTAACAATAGTCTCATTAACTTGAATCCCCAATCCTTTAAGCGAATCATACTCACCTGACAAGGCAGACTGAAACGCGCCCGAAACATCTTCAGCAGATTTGGTCGCACTATTGAAATTAGTCAGCGCCCCAATGATGTGCATATACTCCCCTGTCATTTGCGTAGCTTCCGCCCTTTGCATTCCCATGGGTACAAGTAAATCCTGCAAACCAGAAGCCATTGATCTCGCTTCTGCCACTGTCGCCGGCGTCAATGATTGAAAGTCCGACACAAACTGATTCGCTGAATCAGTCATTCCTGCAAATACTGTTTGATACTTCGCTTCCGTCGCCTCTAACTGGGTCGACGACTCGTAAGTCATTTGCGCTGCCTGCTTTACCATCATGCCGATTCCCAGCATTCCAGCGATTCTTGCAATCTTTCCAGACAAGCCGTCATAAGCACCGCCGCCTGCCCGTACTCTATCGTTAAACTCCTCCTGTTCCGCTGTGTTATTTCGTATGCTGTTCTCTGCTGCTTCAATAGTGGTGTTAAGCTGCCTATATGCCGTATTCACTCTGCTGACATCCATCTCCCGCATGGCAGAACTTAACTCCTCCTGAATAGACGCCGCCTGCCCCAGTTGGCTATTTAAAGTGGCCAGTTCCTGATTCGTCTGCTCTGTCCTTAAATTAACTGGGATATTGTTGATCTCCTGGACACGCATAGAAAGGGCCTGCATACGGTTTTCTACTGCCGCTACATCATTAAGCATTCCAGGCGGTGCCACGGTCATGTTACGTGCCTGTGCCGAAATTGTTTGTTGAGTCTGGTACAATTGTTGAGCTGCTGTGTTTGCTGTTTGATATTCCTGCTGAAACTGTTCTGCTCCAGATACGGAAGGTGTCTGAGTTGTCACAACACTGCTCCATGCCGACTCTGGAACTGAAACCGGCCTATTTTGTACAGTTTCTAATTCCTGTTGATATTCTTCAACCGCCGCTGAAGCAGCATGTACTGCTTGTGTTGCTGCATTCCATTGAGCACTGTTAACAGCTGTTTCAGACGCAGTCTGTGCCGCTGAAAAACTACTTACCATCATATTCATGGCCGCTGTTATAGACTGTAGTGCAGGCGTCATACGATCATTTATTTGCATTGTTGCACTTACCGACATACATTCACCTCCTTTAAAGCAAACTAAAAGCACCCTGATTTCTCAAGGTGCTTTTCTCAAATTTCATAACTTTTAGGTTGCTGATTCTCAAATAATGTTTTTTTCATTTTTTCTATTTTTAAAGTTTCTGAGAATGATCCCCAGAAGTCTAAGTGAGCAGGCTCATTTACTTTATTCATATAACGAATTACATAATAAGTCTTTTCTCCACCACCTTTGGAAGTACTCATTGCATTACCTTTATATTTTGCCATATACTGCGTTTCAGGCATGATATCAATTCCTAAAATTCTTTCTCGTCCTAAGTTAACTTCAACATATGGTTTTATTTTTGTAATTTGTAAAGCATTGTCCATTAGTAACAATTGGCATGGATAATTACATGGAAACTCTTGCAGTTCTCCCTCATAATATATAACTCTTATGCCTTCAGGTATTTTCTCTTTCTTTCCGAACAATCCCATGATACACGCTCCTTTCTCTTATGAGCATATCATACCATATTATTATTCCAGAATCTACCGTCTTTTCCCTTTGCTCTTTTGCTTTGTCTTCTTCTCAGCCTCTTTATCATTTTTAATTTTGATCTCCACCGCAGCGGCTACATAAGCCTGTTCCATCTCGTCAAGTTCCAAATACTCATGCGGCCACTTGTGGAGTTTATGGAGACAGTAGTATGCGATATTCGCCTCCAGGCTGTCCCCCTCGATTAGTTTTTTGCTTCTTCTACCTTGTCCTGAAATGTTTCTTTAAAACCATGATACTCCTGGACCCGGTTCATGAAATCATTGTACTCGCCCGGATCGTCGATCATCTCGGTGATCAGCTGCTCCGCTCCCATGACTCCGTAAGAATCCTGCAATTCCTTATCATTTAAATTTGGAAATACGATGCAGGACGCCGCCATTTTTGCAAGATATTTGTTACCATCAAATTTGGGGCGGAACATTCCCGGCTTGCCTGTCACTGGAACGTCAACAGTACATGCCTCACGGATAGCGTTATCCTCTTTTGTAGTAAGCGGCTTAACCTCCCACAATAAAGGAGCCCCATTTTCATCCGTTAAAGACATGGTTGCCGGAATTTTAATGTTCTCTTTCTTTTTCTTATTTTTCTTTAAAAATCTGCTTAAATCTCCCATAATCGCTTATCCTCTCTTTCTTTTACTGCATACCGGTGAGATCACCAAACGTTTCCGGCATCTCCCAGTCTTCAAAGGTAAAATCCGCGTCCTCGTCCAGGTATTCCGCATCTGCATCAAACTTCGTCAGAATACCACCATCAAGGTTACAGTCTTTCAAAATAATTGTCTGGCGCCCCACTCCTGCCGTTGGGTCCTCGTTCGTTACCTGAATATCGAAATATACATCCTCACCAGTCTGTTTGTACCGATAGAGAAGTTTCCTGAAGATGCTTGTATTGTAGTGGAAGGTCGCTGATCCGCTTCCTTTCCAGCCGGTTGTCTTATTTCCCTTTCCGGTCTTTCCCAATACCGGGATTTCGGATTTTGTTTTTTCGAACTTTGCTTCCAGGTTGATCGCCTGCATAAAATTATACCGGTTTCCTTCAATCGTAACAAAGCATTCTGCCAGTGATGCGCTGATTGCGTCCTTTGCATTCATAATCGGATTACTTAACATTCCTCTTAGCTCCTTCCTACTGTACTATTACAGTCATATACAGCTGTGACATGCAATTGATAGGTTCCACCGGGAAGCTTACGGTAACGGCCCGTTTGCTCTGCCCCTTTTCCACTGTAATATCATCGGCTGTGACAGCCTCAATAGCCCTAATACCGGCCAGCTTATTCCCGTATGTAACAATATCGTTCCACAGGCTTACACGGCCTGCATCATCATTTGGAACCTTTCCAAGATATCTATCATTAAACATGGCCGCGATATCATTACCAATCTGATCTAACACCCGGATGGTCTGATTGCTTGAAAAGTCTTCGCTCTTCTCATCCGTATAATGAGTAAGAGTATTGATATCCATCAGCACACGGATTTCATTCCCCACTTTGTGGAACATGAATTTCCCGTCCTTAATCCCTTCGATAAGCTGTGTCTGCGTATAGTCGGCCTTTACGGTGTATTCTCCATCGTAGGTCCTGTTCTCGTTTGTTTTGTTGACAGCACAGGCCGCCTCTGCTCCTGCCGTCCAATAAACAAGCCCATGTTCCAATTCCTCGGTTTCATTTTCAACCGAGATCACGCCCTCATAATCTGCGGCCTTCTGATACATTACCGTCTGGAATTTTACTCCCGCCTCATCTCTAAGCCGCTTTGTATAGGAAACATACAGTGCTTTCGTGGAATCGTCAGTAACCGGGCAACACAGTACATGGAATGTGTGGGACTCCATGGCCGCCAGAAACGCAGAATGCTCGGTTCCTGTTGGGGCTTCCCCGTCTGCTCCGCCTGCCAGCGCAATGCCGGCTGTAGCTGCAAGCGTACTGTCTTTCTTGAAA
>OCAS01001400.1_pt1 | contig 12066 bp, 10 predicted proteins | sample 1550751 | NCBI WGS metagenome assembly OCAS01 (sample SAMEA2580301, study PRJEB22360) | human gut metagenome | biome: human gut; feature: human-associated habitat; material: faeces | place: Denmark | collected 2008/2010
ACGGGCGCGCCGAGCGCGCCTGCGGCCGGCCTCGGCCTCGACCGCCAGTTCCTGCACTCGTTCCAGCTGTCGTTCCAGCATCCCGTCACGGGGGAGAGCCTGCGCTTCGCGGACAACCTCCCCGCCGACCTGCAGGAAGCGCTCGACGACCTCGCCTCCCGCAGCACGGGCCGCACGACGGCGGGGGAGGAAGTGCGAGCGTTGCTGGAAGACGCCCCGAGGCCGCGGCTGTAGCCTATCCCTTCCCGTACACGCTCATGTTCTGCATGCGGGATTGCAGGTAGCTGTCGGGGAAGTGCTCGTCGAAGAACCGCTGTTCCCACGTGGTGGCGGGCACGCCCGCGGCGCGCTGCCCCTCGCGGTCGAGCGCGAGCAGGGTGACGGCGATGTTCAGCGCCATGAACAGGCTGAGCGCCGCGGTGACCAGGCGTGCGAGCATGCTCCTGGCATCCACGTGCGAGAACACCCGCTTGATGAACGGCAGGATCGTGCGCACCCACACGAGGCCCAGAAGCCCCCACATCACGCCGAACGCGAAGTTCGTGCGGCCGTTGATGCTGCCGAACGTGCCGGTGTAGTCCCAGGCGATGGCGCCCCACAGCACCTCCATGAGCCAGCTCGTCGCGTACTCCATCACCGAGCCCAGCAGCATGGCTATGAGGAAGATGATGAGGTTGTGCGAGTGGTAGAAGCGGTTGAGCGACACCGTGAGCGCCACCGCACCCACGCCGTATATGGGCGAGAACGGGCCCCACACGAGGCCGGCGCGGCTTTCGTAGCCGCCGTACACGATGGCGTGGAACGCCGTCTCCACTACGAGGCCGAACACGCTGCCTGCGACGAACAGCCAGAACAGCGTGAAGTAGTCGATCTTGATGTATCCCTGGTTCGGACGGACCTGCTCGCGCGCCTCTTTGCCGATCTCGCGGAGGATGCCCGGATGCGGTTCGGGGCTTTCGCAGGGGGAGGAGCCGGCTTCGGGTTCCCGATCGGACGTTTCGGCCTGTCGCGACGTCGATTCCGCAGCCGATTTTTTCGGTTCTTTCTCCATTCACCTGCCCTGTCGATAGTCAATGGGCTAAACTATAACAGATTTTCCAGGGCGGAATTCAACCGTTTCGTCATGTCTACTCCGCAGGAAGGTGATGAACATCGTGCCAGAGGGGAAGCGCTCGGGGGTGCTCCTAGTGAACACCGGCACGCCTGCCGTGCCCAAGCCCCGCGCTGTGCGGAAATATCTCGCCAAGTTCTTGATGGACAAGCGCATCGCGCCGATGAACCGGGCAGGGTGGTGGTTCGTCCTTCATCTGTTCATCCTCCCGAAGCGGGGACGCGCGTCTGCCGAGAAATACCAGAAGATCTGGACCGACGAAGGATCGCCGTTCACCATCGCCCATCAGAAGCTGGAGGCCGGCCTGGGGGCCGCGTTCGAGGACGAGGGGCTGGACGTTGCGGTGCGCTGCGCCATGAGCTACAGCGACCCGTACGTGCTCGCTTGGGTGCGCGAGCTCAAGGGTGCGGGCTGCACGCGTCTCATCGTGCTTCCGCTGTACCCGCAAAGCGCCTACTCGACCACCGGCTCGGTGTCCGACAGCGTGGAGCGCGCGCTCAAGAAGGCGCGTTGGGACGTGCCGTGCGACTTCGTCGACAACTACCACGACGACCCCACCTACATCCGCGCCATCGCTGCGTCCATCGAGCATGCCGGTTTCAAGGTGGACTCTGACGATAAAGTGCTGTTCTCGTACCATTCCATCCCGCTCGTGGACATCGAGGCGGGGGACACCTACGAGCTGCAGACGGGCGCCACCAGCTTGCAGGTGGCCAGCGAGCTGGGCATCGACCGCAACCGCTGGACCATCGGCTACCAGTGCCGTTTCGACAAGGGCCGCGAATGGCTCTCCCCGTACACGCGCGACGTGCTGACGCGCTGGGCGGAAACCGGGGTGGGACGCGTGTTCTTCATCTGCCCGAACTTCGCCGTCGATTGTTTGGAGACGCTCTACGACATCGACCACGAGCTCAAGCCGTTTTATTTCGACCAGATCAAGCAGGCGGGTCGCACGCCCGGTGAGGAAAGCTTCACGTACGTGCCCTGCCTCGACCGCAGCCGCGCGCACCTTCGAGTGCTTTCCGACGTGCTGCGCCCGCATATAGAGGAGGGCTCTCATGACTAATGTGAACGAAGGCGCGGCAAACCCCGCGCAGAAGACCGTGCTTTTGGGCGTGACGGGGTGCATCGCCGCCTACAAATCGTGCGAGATCGTGCGGGGCCTGCAGAAAGCGGGCGTGCGCGTGAAGGTGGTCATGACCGAGCATGCCACCGAGTTCGTGGGACCCACGACGTTCCGTGCGCTTCCGCGCGAGACGGTGGCCGTGGGCCTGTTCGACGACCCGTCCGACCCCATCCACCACGTGTCGCTCGCGCAGGAGGCCGACGTGTTCCTCATCGCGCCGTGCACCGCGAACGTCATCGCGAAGATCGCGAACGGCATCGCCGACGATCTCTTGACCACCACGGCGCTGGCCACCACCGCGCCGCTCGTCATCGCGCCGGCCATGAACGTGAACATGTACGAGAACGGCGCCACGCGCTACAACATAGGCAAGCTGCATATCCGCGGCGCGCGCTTCATCGACGCAGGCGACGGCTACCTGGCGTGCGGCGACATCGGCAAGGGCCGGTTGGCCGAGGTGGACGACATCGTGTCGGCAACGCTGGACGAGCTGGGCGTGAAGCGCGACCTGGCCGGGCGCAGTGTCATGATCACCGCGGGCCCCACGGTTGAGCCCATCGACCCGGTTCGCTACATCTCGAACCACTCCTCCGGCAAGACCGGCTACGCCCCCGCGCGCGCGGCCGCCCTGCGCCGCGCCGACGTGACGCTAATCTCGGGCCCCGTGTCGCTGGCGGCGCCGCAGGGCGTGCACATGGTGCACGTGAAGACGGCGCGCGACATGTTCGCGGCGGCCGAGGACGCTTTCGAAGACGCCGACATCGCCATCTTCGCGGCAGCGGTGGCGGACATGCGTCCGCGCGAGGCGGCCGGGCATAAGCTGAAGAAGGGGATCGCCGACGCCGAGCTGGGCACCATCGACCTCGTCGAGAACCCGGACATCCTGGCCACGCTGGGCGAGCGCAAGGAGCAGCAGGTGGTGGTGGGCTTCGCCGCCGAGACGAACGACGTGGTGGCGAACGCCGAGAAGAAGCTCGTATCCAAGCACGCCGATCTGGTGGTCGCTAACGAAGTGGGAGGCGGTCGCGCGTTCGGTGCCGACGACAACGTGGTATGGTTCGTGGACGATCAGGACGTCGAGGAGCTTCCCCGCATGTCCAAGACCCGTCTCGCCGACGAGATTCTCAACAAGGCCATGCAGTTCCTGGCGTAGCGAAGTGCGATGGACGGGGCTGAACGCCTTCGGCTTTCCCCGGGCTTGAAGAAGATATAAATTTCTTCTTGCAAAGCCGGCAGGTTACCGTTAAGATAGTCAACGCTGTTTGGGAAGCTCGCAAGAGCAACCGGGCGAGCACAACGGGTTGTGGCGCAGTTTGGTAGCGCACTTGACTGGGGGTCAAGGGGTCGCAGGTTCAAATCCTGTCAACCCGACCAGCAACTTAGAGCAGGTCATCGGAGAAACCGGTGGCCTGCTTTTTTATGCTCAGCGGCGTGAACGCATCCCATCGGAAGCGTTGACGCTTCCGATGGGATGCGTGGCGACTTGTGGTCATCGTGTGACGAACGCTGAGAAGGCCGGATAGCAATCGGTGAACGGTAGGCGCGATAATCCTGCATGAAACGCACCTTACGATTCTGTTTTCTGCATGGTGCGCGCAGGGGGTTCCAAAATTGGCGGCGAGCGGTCTGATGCGTGCGTTACCGTTGGTTGGAAATCTTCGCGTAAACGTTTTGTGCATCTGCACAAAACGTTATACTACAGCCCTCCGAATACGGAGCGCTCCTTAAGGAGCGTACAGCGAAGCCCCCAAAAGGAGGATACGATCAATGGCTGATAACGTAGTATTGGCTCGTAACACGGACGAGGCCCCTCAGAACGACCGTTTTGCGCAGACCGTGGCGTTCTCGCACTACAACAACATCTCGGCTCAGCTCCCCATCGACCCGGAGACCGGCGCCATCGTCGAGGGCGGCATCTTCGAGCAGGCCGAGCAGTGCTTCGAGAACCTCGAGGCCATCGTCGAGAGCATCGACCACTCGCTGAACGACGTCGCGAGGATCACCGTCTTCGTGCGCGACATCCGCGACATGGACGTGGTCGACGAGGTGTACCGCGCCTTCTTCACCACGTATCTTCCTGCCCGCACGGTTATGGCTGTTGCGGCGCTGCCCATGGACGCGCTCGTGCAGGTGGAGGCGCTCATCACCAACGGTGAGGGCACCATCCCGAACGAGCCCCAGGCCGGCGACCTCGTCAAGTACGTGAACAACACGCACAACGCTCCTTACGACGCCCTGTCCACGCAGACCGTGGCGTTCTCGCACTACAACAACATCTCGGCTCAGCTCCCCATCGACCCCGTGTCGAACCAGATCGTGGTCGGCGGCGTCGCCGAGCAGACCGCTCAGTGCCTCAAGAACATCAAGGCTGTCCTCACGAGCATCGATGTCCCGTTCGATGACATCGTGAAGGTCACCGTCTTCCTGAAGAACCTCTCCGACATCGATGCCGTGAACGAAGTGTACACGCGCTTCTTCCCCGATTCGGGCATCGCCCGCGCCGTGGCCTACATGCCGGCCCGCACCGTGGTCGGGGTCGCCGAGCTGCCGATGCACGCGCTCGTGCAGATCGAGGCCGTCGTGTCGCACGGCGACGGCACCCCGCCGCAGGAAGTGGAGGCCCGTCACGGCCTGATCATCGAGGCCAACGACACGGACGCTGCTCCGGTGAGCCCGCTGTCCTCGCAGAGCGTCGCGTTCTCGCACTACAACAACATCTCGGCGCAGCTGGGCGTCGACGCCGCGTCGGGCAAGCTCGTCGCTGGCGGCGTTGCCGAGCAGGCCGAGCAGGCATGCAAGAACATCAAGGCCATCATCGAGAACGTCGGCCACGTGATGGAAGACGCCGTCAAGGTGAACGTCTACCTGAAGAACATCGACGACCTCGCTGCCGTCGAGGACGTGTGCGCCCGCTACTTCACCGGCACCCCTGCGTTCCGCGCCGTCGGCACCGCTGCGCTGCCCATGGACGCGCTCGTGCAGATCGACGCCATCTTCGGCAACGCCGAGGGCACCCCGCCGATCAAGTAGCTCGTCTGAGCATCGGATGAACGAAAAGGCTGGAGATCGATCTCCAGCCTTTTTTACGTCGAGAATGCATGCTTCCGTGGCGCGGCCCTCGTGGCCGCGATCTTGCCCTTGCCTGGAAGCCATCATCGCTCCGAAAACACGCCTCGTGCGCTGAGGCGTGTTTTCGGAGCGATGATGATGTCCGTCGGCGTGACGCCGCTCACGGGGCGGCATCCAACCGACTACAGGCTGCATACGGCTTTCTGGTCAGGCTGTTCTAAGCGCAACGCTCGTCTATCCTCGTCAGCATCACCTATGAGCTTCGAGGAAAGGAACTGCTATGAGCATCATCGTATGGATCATCATCGGCGGCTTGGCCGGTTGGATCGCGAACATGATCATGAAGACGGACGGCAGCCTCGTCAAGAACATCGTGACGGGCATCGTCGGTGCGCTGATCGGCGGTTTCGTCATGAGCTTCTTCGGCGCCGCGGGATTCACCGGGTTCAACCTCTGGTCGTTCTTGGTGGCGTTGATAGGCTCGATCATTCTCATCGCCGTCATCAACCTGCTGACCGGCAAGCGCGCCTAGCGACGTTGTGCGCACGAGCCGAAAGCGGGGCGGCAGTCCTCTTTCGGGACGAAGCGGCCGGGATAGAACGTTCCCGGCCGCTTCGCGTTTTTCACGGCATCGGGATTTCCACGCCTCCGACCGTGACGGACTTCACCTGGGTGAGGTCGAGGATCTTGTCGAACATAAGGTCCGCGCGGCGTTTGGTGGCTCCTCCATCGTTCATGGCGCCGACAGACGGTACGTCGATAGACGAGCCGTTTCGCAGATTCACCGTTATGGGAACGTCGATGCCTGCGGAGCCTCTGCGCTTTCCCGTTTCTTCATCTTTCGTCATGAGTGGCTCGTCTGCTGTGTATTCGACTACGATGGCGATGGGGGAGAGGACTACGGAGTCGATTGCGACGTCGATGCCGTCGAGCTTCGTCCGTTGCCCGGCGCTCAGTTCAATCGATGCGTCCTCGTAGTTGAGCGGGAAGCTCATGTCCCAAGATCCTTCGATGACCGTCTGGAGGGACGGGAGAGTGGTTTTGCCGCCTGCCGTCATTTCTCCCGTCGCCAAATCTCCTAGTTCGACGTGCATGATCTTGCCTATGAACGAGTCGCCTCCTATGAACGAAGTCATCTTCACGATGCATTGCACGGAGTTGTCGGAAGGATCGGCGTCGTAGAAGCAGTATTCCGGGCCTACTTTGGTGTCTCCCACTCTGAACAGCTGTGCACCAGTGAAGACCGTCGTAAACGACTTGTCCAAAATCGTATCGACGCCCTCGATCGGCATGCCGTCGGTTCGGGCGATACTGAACACCGCAACGCAGTGTTCGTTGTCGCCGATCACCGCATCTGCTGTGATCGCAACACCGTTCGAAACGGCACTTGCGCCGATTGGGCGGCCGATCTTGTCGATCACCTCCGTCTGCGACGGTGCGCCCCCAAACAGATCCTCGGCGAAGTCTTCCAAGCTCACGAACGCTCCTGCAAGATACGCCGTGCAGCCTACTGCCAGGGCCAGCACGGCTGCGGCTGCGGCTATCACAAGGGCGCGCGAGCGCCGTGTCGGACGGGGAAGGGGCTCTGCGGCGGCGACCGCTTCGATGCGCTGCGCCATGCGTCGCTTGGCCTCGGGCGAGAACCGCAGCTCGTCGAGGGCTTCCTTGTATTCATCGATCATCGTCCGCTCCTTCCAACAGGGCGCGCAGCTTCTTGCGTCCGCGGCTCAGGCGGGCCGCCACGGCGTCCTCGGTGCCGCCCGTCATGTCCGCGATCTCGCGCGCGGTGTAGCCCTCGTAGTAGTGCAGGTACAGGGCCTCCCGAAACGGCTGCGACAGCTCCGAGGCCAAGCGCTGTCGGGAACCTCGGGCGCGGCCGCCTCCGCGACGGCGTCGAGCGCCACCGACGTGCGGCGTCGCGCGCTGCGCAACACGTCCTTGCAGGCGTTCGCCGTCGCGCGCACGATCCAGGCACGCTCGTGCTCGGCGCTCTCGAAGGCGCGATCGGTCTGCAGCAGCTTGATCAGCACGTTCTGGCAGACGTCTTCGGCGTCGTGCGTGGATTTGAGATACGTGTAGCCAAGTCGCAGGATGAGGTCGGCGTACGTCTGCACGAGCCGCTGCGCCTCGGTATCGGGTTGTCGTTTGCGCATAGAGTCCGTTCCTGTCGTTCTTCGGGCAACGCCGTTTCACCTGCAATACGAACGAGCAGGGCGAATCCTGACAGCGCGGGCGAATCTTCTAGGAGAATTCCCAAAAATCCTGGATAAGCTCCTTGCGGTTAGCCCGCTCGGCCTTCTGGAGGATATGGTGCATGTGCACCTTGACGGTGCTCGGCGCAAGATGCATGGATGTGGCGATGTTCTGGTTGTCCTTGCCCAGCAGCACGAGTCGCAGCACCTCGGCCTCGCGCTTCGACAACTGTCGCGCGGCCGCGTAGGCTGCGAGATTCTGGTCGATGAACGTCTCGAGCGATGCGCCTCCCTGCGTGGGCGGTTCGGTACGTCGTAGCGACAGGCTGCGCCACGCGCTCGTGCAGGCGGCGAAGCCGCAGCACAGCACGAGCGCGTTCTCGGCGAAGTTGCGCTCGGGGAAGAAGGGCAGCCTCTGACCTGCGATCGCATGCGGGTCGATGACCAGCAGGAACACGACGTTCTCAAGCAGGACGCAGGTGACGAGCGCCCATAGCGCGCCGTACAGAGCACGATGGCGCCGCATGCGAAGCCGTAACACGTCGTCGCGCGTGCCGATGTAGCGAGCGGCGAGGTAGACGAGCATCGCGTACAGCATGGCCTCGCGCATGCTGTAGAACAGGAACATCTGGCCGTTGCCCTCGGGCGCGAGCAGAAGCACGGCGAAGCTTGCCAGCACGAACGCCGCACCCGGGATCCAGCGTACCGCCGGCCTATCCTCCTCCAGGTACTCGCACAGCACGAGCCAGAACGATATGAGCGCGCCGCCGCCGACGAGGACGGAAGCGACAGGGCTGCCGATGAAGAAGGGCGAGGCGGACGCGTCGGAGGCTCGCCGCATGAGGAAATCGTCCTGGAACACGAGCGCCACATCGAAGAAGTAGAACAGGAACCCGGCGAACGCGTAGCGGTAGGTCTTGTTGCGCGTCACCAGGTACGACGCGAGGCACGTCGCCGCCGTTAGGATGACGGCCAAAAGCACGATGAGCGTGTAGTAGAAAAGACCCAGTCCCGGATCCATGCGCTTCCTCATTCGCGGTCGCCGGCCTCGCGCCCAAGCGGGCGCACATCTCGAACAGTATAGACGATTCGCCGCAACGCGCCAGATCAAACGGCTCTACACCCGAAATACACCCGCTCCTACCACCAGATTAGGACTGCCCGCGCGCTCGTTCGCGCGACACGATGAAGACAACGTCCGGAACCTGCCGAACGAAACGACGAAGGTAGATGAAAGGGGACAAGCGCATGTCGACGGAAGCCGTACTGCCCACCAGCACCGCCTCGCCCAAGGAAGGCCCGCCTAAGAAGAAGAGGAAGCTCAGCTTCCCCACCGCCTTCACCATCCTGTTCGCGCTCACCATCGTCGCGGTGGCGGCTACATGGTTCGTGCCGGCGGGCCAGTACGCGAAGCTCGCGTACAACGCCGACGCGGGCACGCTTCAGATCACGAGCCCCCAGGGCGCGGTGAGCGAAGAGCCCGCCACGCAGGAGACGCTCGATGCTATCGGCGTGAACATCGGGATCGACCAGTTCACCTCGGGCGCGCTGTCCAAGCCCATCTCGGTTCCCAACACGTACGAGCGCCTGGAGCAGCAGCCCAAAGGCATCGCCGACATCACGGTGAGCATGGTGTCGGGCACGGTGGAGGCCGCCGACATCATGGTGTTCATCCTCGTGCTGGGCGGCCTCATCGGCGTGGTGAACGCAAGCGGCGCGTTCGAGTCGGGCCTCATGGCCCTCACGAAGAAGACGAAGGGCCATGAGTTCCTACTCGTGTTCCTCGTGAGCGCCCTCATGGTCCTCGGCGGAACCACGTGCGGTCTCGAAGAAGAGGCCGTCGCCTTCTATCCCATCCTCGTGCCTATATTCCTGGCGCTCGGCTACGATTCCATCATCTGCGTCGGCGCTATTTTCCTGGCAGGTTCCATGGGCACGACGTTCTCCACCATCAATCCGTTCTCGGTGGTCATCGCCTCGAACGCCGCGGGCGTGAACTTCACGCAGGGCATCGAATGGCGTATCGCGGGATGCGTCGTGGGCGCCATCGTGGTCATCGCGTATTTGTACTGGTACAGCCGCAAGATCAAGGCGAACCCGGCGTTCTCCTACACCTACGAGGATCGCGAGAAGTTCGCCAAACTGTACAACGTGGAGGCGGGGGAGACGAAGGAGGCGCGCGCGACCGGCTTCACGCTTAAGAAGAAGGCAATCCTCGTGCTGTTCGTGGCGGCGTTCCCCATCATGGTGTGGGGCGTCGTGAGCCAGGGCTGGTGGTTCCCACAGATGGCAGCCTCGTTCCTGGCCATCGCGATCATCATCATGTTCCTGTCGGGCATCGCCGAGAAGAAGGTGGTGGATGCGTTCATCCACGGAGCGTCAAGCCTGGTGGGCGTGTCGCTCATTATCGGGCTCGCGCGCGGCATCAACCTGATCATGGAGCAGGGGCTCATCTCCGACACGCTGCTGTTCTGGTCGTCGGGGCTCGTGCAAGGCATGACCGGACCTGTCTTCATCCTGGTCATGATGCTGATCTTCTTCCTGCTGGGCTTCGTGGTGCCGTCGTCGTCGGGTTTGGCCGTGCTGTCCATGCCCATCATGGCGCCGCTGGCCGACACCGTGGGCATCCCGCGCTCGGTGGTGGTGTGCGCCTACCAGTGGGGCCAATACGCCATGCTGTACCTCGCGCCCACCGGCCTCGTGCTGGCCACGCTCACGATGCTGGACATGAAGTACTCCAAGTGGCTCAAGTTCGTGTGGCCTATGGTGCTGTTCGTGCTCATCTTCGGCGGCATCCTGCTGGTCGCCCAAGTCCTCGTCTACGGCGCCGCCTGATCTGCTGGTTGTTTTCGACAGGCGGCTTGCGTATACTGGCAAGGATCGGGATGACCCGATCCTTGCCAGGCGTCGAGCCCCTCGCAGGCTGCTCCGCCGCAAGCCCGTCTGCCGGGACAACCCGGGAAACCATCGAGCATGCGGCCCATCCGACGGCCCGCTTCGCGCGGCGCCGAGCGGCGGGCCGCATAGGCCAGAGAGGGGGGGGCCGCATGCTCGCGCACGTATGGAGCGAAGAATCATGCACGGAACCGAAGAGGCTGTGGACGGCGAGGGCGTCGTCGCCGAGATCGCGCCGAAGTCGAGAAGCGATCGGAAGATCGACCGTTTGGGCACTGAGAGCACCTTCAAACTGCTTCTGGAGTTCTCCATCCCGGCGGTGGCGGGCATGCTCGTGCAGATGCTGTACAACGTCATCGATGCGGTATACGTGGGACATGCGGTAGGCGCCGACGGCCTGGCCGCCACCACGGTCGCGATTCCCATGATGACGGCCATGGTGGCCGTGGCCATGCTCGTGGGCGTGGGCGGCAACGCGCTGGCGGCGATCAAGCTGGGCGAGCGCAAGAAGGGCGTGGCGGAACGCGTGATGGGCAACAGCTTCGTGCTGCTGCTGATCGCCACGGCGGTGCTGTGGGGCATCGCCATCTTCGCGCTCGAGCCCATCCTTCGCTACTCGGGCGCCGACGGCTCCGTGCTGCCGCTCGCGCTCGACTTCATGACGGTGATCGTGGCAGGCTGCCCGCTGCAGTTCATCGCGTTCGGCATGAACAACTTCATCCGCACGGCAGGGCACCCCAACCGAGCGCTGGGCTCCATGCTCGTCGGAACGGGCGCGAACGTGGTGCTGGGCTACCTGTTCATCATCGTGCTCGACGGCGGCATGCGCGGCGCCGGGCTGGCCACCGTGTGCTCATGGGCGCTGTCGGCTCTGTTCGTGATGCAGTTCTTCCTCAAGAAGGGCTCACCCATGCCTTTGCGCCGTCCGTCGCTGTCGCTCGACCCGCGCATCGCGCTGCGCGTCTGCGCCCTCGGAATCGCTCCGTGCGTCACGCAACTGGGCTTCGCCGTGTCGTCTATGATAGAGAACAACCTGTTGGTGCTGTACGGTGCCGCCGATGCGCTCGGCGTGGACGGAGCGCTTGCGGTGATGCGCGTGCTGTCGGCCGTGGGCCTGTTCACGTTCATGCCGGCCATGGGCATCGCCATGGGGGCGCAACCTATCGTGGGCTACAACTACGGCGCTCGCGCTTACGGCCGCATGAAGCTCGTGCTCGTGCAGGCCATGGTGCTGGGTATCGCCATCACGACGCCTTTGTGGGCAACGGTCGTCCTCGCACCCGACCTGTACGCGCACTTGTTCGGCTTGCCCGAGATATATATGAAGGAAACGGCTTGGGCGCTTGTGCTGTACCTCATGTTCATTCCCATCCTGCCTATTCAGACCATCGGCTCGAACTACTTCGACGCCACAGGCCAGGCGGCGAAAGCGACCGTGCTCACGCTCACGCGCCAGATCCTGTTCCTTATTCCGCTGCTCGTGTTCTGCCCGCTCGTTCTGCCGCAGGTGCTGCCCATCACGGCGCTTGAGAGCGTGTGGCTGGCGCCCTCGATATCCGATATAACATCCACGCTCATCGTAAGCGGTTTTCTCGCCTTCGAATGGCGGCGCCTGCGCGCTGCGGAAGCGGGGGAGGGCTCGAATGGCCTCCATCGAGCCTAGCGGCTCCCGC
>OCAS01001407.1_pt1 | contig 12017 bp, 8 predicted proteins | sample 1550751 | NCBI WGS metagenome assembly OCAS01 (sample SAMEA2580301, study PRJEB22360) | human gut metagenome | biome: human gut; feature: human-associated habitat; material: faeces | place: Denmark | collected 2008/2010
TTGGATCATTATATGATCAAATGCTATTCTATCCTAGTTCTAAAGACAATAAAACTGGAATGACTGGTGAAGAACAGCTAAAGGCATGTTTACGAAGAATTACTTATTTAAATAAAAAGAAAGATCGTATTTATCAAAGTATTATGGATGAATTAAAAACTCATGGATGGGGAATCGTAAAATACCGTGATTTAAAGAACAAAGAAGATCGTAAATATTTTGAAAGTTATTTTGAACGAGAAATTCTTCCATTAATCTCTCCCCAGGTTATTTCAAAACGTCAACCATTCCCTTTTTTAAATAACCGTGAAGTTTATGTTGTTGTTCAGTTAGAATCAAAGAAGGGAAAAAGAAAGATGGGAATCGTTTCTTGTGCAAATGCTATGGATGAACGAATGATTGCGATTCCTAGTATGCAAGGGAAGTTTATTTTGATTGAAGATATCATCCTGCATTTTATTTCTAATATCTTCTCTAAATATACAATAAAAAATAAAGGTTTCATCAGAGTTACAAGAAGTGCTGATATTGATGAAGATGATCACTCTTTAGAAGGTCATGAAGACTATCGAGAAATGATGGAAACATTAATTAAACAACGTAGAAAATTATGTCCTATTCGTTTGGAAGTATCACCAGGCTTAGAAGAGTTAGAAATCTTGATGTTAATGAACTTCTTGAACCTCAAAAAACATCAGGTTTTCGAGTGCAATGCTCCATTAGATTTGAAATTCACTAGTGAGTTACGTGATCATTTACGCTACATTCACCCAGAAATGTTCTATAAAAAATTAGAAGCTAAAAACAGTCCTTTAGTTGAAAATACTGTTCCAATGATCAAACAAATTTTAAAAAAGGATATTTTATTATCATATCCATATGAGTCGATGTCACCATTTCTCCGTTTATTAGATGAGGCTAGTCGAGATACAAATGTTGCCAGTATTAAAATGACTTTATATCGTGTTGCAAAGAAATCTAAGATTATTAAATCATTGATTGAAGCTGCTGAAAACGGTAAAGAAGTTGTTGTTTTAGTTGAATTACGAGCACGTTTTGATGAAGAAAATAACATTGACTGGTCAAAACGACTTGAAGAATCTGGATGCCGTGTTATCTATGGTTTAGATGGACTTAAAGTTCACTCAAAATTATGTTTAATAACTTATAAAAATAATCAGGGTGTTCATTATATTAGCCAGGTGGGAACAGGAAACTATAATGAAAATACATCAAAGCTTTATACTGATTTATCACTAATGACATCTAACTACGAAATTGGGGAAGAAATCAACAGCATTTTTAATCATCTATGTCTTGGCGAAACAGAAAATGAAGTTAATCTTTTAATGGTTGCTCCTAACTGTATGATTACAAAAATATTTGAACATATTGATAATCAAATTGCTTTAGCCAAAGCGGGTAAAGAAGCTTATATTGGATTTAAATGCAATTCCGTCACTAGTAAAGAAATGATCGATAAGCTAATCGAAGCAAGCCAGGCAGGGGTTAAAATTGATATGATTGTTCGTGGTATATGTTGTATTTTACCTGGTGTTGAGGGATTAACTGATAATATTAGAATAATTTCTATTGTTGGTAGGTACTTGGAACATTCACGTATTTACATCTTTGGTAAAGGCAGTGCTCAAAAAGTATACATTTCTTCTGCTGATTTAATGACAAGAAATTTATCACGTCGTGTTGAAGTCGCTGCCCCAATTTTAGATGAAAAATTAAGAAAACGAATTATTACAATGTTTAATACAATGTTGAAAGATAATGTTAAAGCATGCCGCTTATTAGAAGATGGTACTTACAAACGAGTAAAAAATAAAGAGCCAGAATTGAATAGTCAGGAATATTTTTTCAAATAATTGGCAATATAAATAATAATAAAGGAGTGATTATATGCGGGTAGGTATTTTAACAAGTGGTGGTGATTGCCAAGCACTAAATGTAACAATGCGTGGTCTAGCAAAAACTTTATATCGAAATGTAAACGATATAGAAATTATTGGCTTTCTTCAAGGCTATAAAGGGTTAATGTATGAAGATTATAAAATTATGAAGCCCAAGGATTTTTCTGGAATAATTAATATTGGTGGGACAATTTTAGGAACATCACGTTGTCCTTTTAAAAAAATGCGAGTAATTGAAGATGACTTTGACAAAGTAGCTGCAATGAAAAACACATATGCAAAATTAAAATTAGATTGTCTTGTTGTGCTAGGCGGAAATGGTTCTATAAAATCAGCTAACATGCTCTCTCAAGAAGGATTGAATGTTATAGCGCTACCTAAAACAATCGATAATGATACATGGGGAACTGATTATACTTTTGGCTATCAGTCTGCAATTGATATTGCAACCACATACCTTGATCAAATTCATACTACCGCTGCCAGCCACAACCGTGTTTTTGTAATTGAAGTAATGGGACATAAAGTTGGCCATATTTGTTTGTCAGCAGGAATTGCTTCAGGCGCTGATGTAATTTTGTTACCAGAAATTCCTTATGATATTAAAGAAGTAGCTAAGGCTATTAAAACTAGAGAAAAAAATGGGAAAAAATTCAGTATTATCGCTTGTGCGGAAGGCGCTTTATCCAAAGAAGAAGCAACACTATCAAAAAAAGAGTATAAAGCTAAAGTTAAAGCCCGCAATGGTCAATCAGTTGTTTACGAGATTGCAGCAGAATTAGAAAAATATATTGATAGCGAAATTCGTGTGTCATGTATTGGTCATGCCCAGCGCGGAGGACAGCCATGTCCATACGATCGAATGATCTCAACTCAATTTGGGGTAGCTGGAGCCCGTTTAGTTATGGGCGGAGATTATGGCAAATTAGTTATCTTAAAAAATAATGGAGTTACTGCTATTCCCTTAGTTGAAAGTGCTGGTAAACTAAAATATGTTGATGCTGTAGGAGCAAAAGTTAAAGACGCTAAGTTACTAGGTATCTCATTTGGTGATTAAAAAGTCTAAATATAGATTAATTTCTATATCTAGACTTTTTTACTTTAATTCACTAGTTACATCAATGACTTCAACTAATGAAAATTGCTCATCATTAAATTGATACTTTAAAACAACACAATTGGGCATATCATTAGGTAGCGATACTTGCTGATTTTGTTCCCATCTTTTCGCAAAACAATAGCAAGAAAGACCGTGTGAGACTATTAACACTGTTTCTTGATCAGTATTTTTCATAAGTTCTAAAACAGTTGTTGAAACACGTTCACTTACTTCATTTTCACTTTCACCACCAAATTTCTTAAAGAAATTGCCAAATGGAAAAGGGGGATCAAGATCATCGCTTTCTCCTTCATAAATACCAAAATTCCATTCTTTTAAACCTTTAAGCCGCTGATATGGGAGGCTAGTTACAATTTCTAGAGTATCACAAGCTCTTTCTGAAGATGATGCATAAGCACCATCAAAAACAATCTCATTATTCTCCAAATACTCTTTTACACATCTTGCTTGTCTTTTTCCCAGTTCTGTCAAAGGTGAATCACACCACCCCTGCATTAACCTTTTTTGATTAAATAACGTTTGTCCATGACGCATCATATATAATGTTTTCATATTTTGACTTCTGGTATATTGTAATTAACTTATTTAACCGTCAATTGTATACACCTCTTCCTTTCATTAGATTTCATTTAGAATCGAATTGTGAATAGGTACTTTTGTTTTTGCCTTCTGTAGCCCGACTACCTGGAAAAGGTTAATACCACATCTTTGTATCTTAATTGTAATCAGTTAGATAAGTTTTTGAACTTGTATTTCGCATCAGGTCTTTGATACTCTGTTTGTGGTTTGATCACATTTCATTACCTTATATAAAGAAAGGATGTGTTTTCCATATTTTACACTGATATCGATGTTGACAAATTTAGATGAGACTAGCGATATCCATAACTTCAGCTCTACTGTCAAAGTCATAGAATTTGTAGGTATAGACCCCGGTACTTATCAGTCAATTTCTCGAACAGCACAGTCAAAACGTGGTTCGCGCTATTAAGAAAAAGCTATATCAATGCATTCTGCCAGTCTGCAAGTACAATCTCACTTTCAATAAATATTATAAACTAAAACGACTGTAAGGTAAATTCCACAGATGTGCCCAGGACCACTCAGTACGAAAACTTACAAGAGTAATCTATAAATTATTGTCTGAAAACATATAGTTTGATAAAAACTGCTCATTTAAAAATACTGAACTTAATATTTTTAAAAAGCTGCATGCAGTAGTAGTTTTCAGCGTAACCAAAATTCACTTTTCAAAGAACTAAAAAATATTTTAGCTAATTATCAAAAATTACTTGATTTATATATAGTTAACTTTTCTTGATCATTTACAACCGATAAACTTGTGTATCTAAAAAAATACAGTATACTTAAATTATATATTACATTTTTTTATTTACATCATTTTAATCAAAAATTGAAAAGGAGCTTACTAAAATGAAACTAATAATTGAAGAAAATGAACAAAAAATGAGTGAAAGTGCAATGTTTATTCTATTAGGTGCCATGATGCAAGATAAACGTGTCAATATTTCACTTACTTCCGGTCGTTCTCCTAAAACGATGTATGACATGATGATTCCTTATGTAAAAAATCAGGCTAAATTTAAAGATATTGAGTATTATCTTTTTGATGAAAACCCATATATTGATGAACCTTATGGACCAAACTGGAAGGATATGCAAGAATTATTTTTTAAAGCCGCTAATATTCCTGATGAGCGTATTCACATTATGACTTCAAATGACTGGCAAGACTATGATAATAAAATTAGAAATGCTGGAGGAATTGATGTAATGGTGATTGGTCTTGGATATGATGGACATTTTTGTGGTAATTGTCCTCGTTGTACACCTTTTGACAGTTATACTTACTGTATTGATTTCAAGAAAAAGCAGGCCGTTAATCCAGATTATGGAGACCGTCCTCGACAACCTCATACTTTGACAATGGGTCCTAAAAGTCTAATGCGAGTCAAACATCTAGTCATGATCGTTAATGGTAAAGAAAAAGCAGAAATTTTTAAACGCTTCTTAGATGAGCCTATTAATCAAGATGTGCCGGCAACAATTTTAAAGCTTCACCCTAACTTTACTGTTATTTGCGATCAAGCAGCTGCTAGTTTGATTGATCCACAACAATATTCTAATTTATAACAAAAAACACAGTGATCTATTTTTGATATTCTCTCTATCAAGTAGATAGGGCAAATGACCAAAAATTACTTATGAGGAATCATATCATTTAACAATCACTGTGTTTTATATTATATATTCTTATGTTTTTTGATTTCATACATCCGACTATCAGCACATTTAATAACCTCTTCTAAACTTTTACCATCATTAGGATAAACAGCATATCCCATGCTAACTTCCGGATAATATTCAAAGCCATCTAAATTTATCTTTTCTGTTATTTGCTCAGCAATTATTTGGAGGGTCTTCTTGGTGGAAGAATTATTTTTAATAATGATGACAAATTCGTCACCACCTACTCGAAAAGCATAATCCTCTCGTGATAAGTACCTCATGATCCGTAAAGCTATTTCTTTTAATAACACATCTCCTGCTAAATGACCATATGTGTCATTTACAACTTTAAATTTATCTACATCTAAATAAACAAAAATAAACGAAGTTTGACGAGCAATTAAGTCGTTTAAAACAAAATTCATTTTCCGACCATTATAAAGCGTTGTTAGATAATCACGATTAGAAATATCGATCATTCTTCGGCGCTGTTCGTTAATTTTTAGTAATGTATAAACTAATAACGGTATCAACAATGACAAACAGATAGCTAATATAATAACTGGCATTAAATCACTACTTCGAACCCATCCGTTAATTGGTGAAACACTCAAAGTCCAAGTATTTCCTGGAACTTCAAAACTTAAATTTATTGTGTCATCTAATAGTTCATGATCGGATTTCAAAATAATCTGTTTTTTATTATTATCTGGATCAATACGCCATAACTGATATTCATATCCCATATTTTCAAATGAATCTAGATGTACTGAATCAAAAATTTCTGGTACATTTAAAACAACAATTGCAAATCCCCAAAAATTATTTTCTCCATTTTCTTCTAAATAAATTGGTTGTCGAACAACAATTCCCTTTCCTGATTGATAGAGTTCGAATGGTCCAGCCAAGGTAGTTTCCCCAGTATCACGAGCTTTTTTAGCTTCCGTTGCACGTTCTGGATCTTCGAAGATATTTCCAAAAGCTCCTTCATTACCTTCAAGAGGATAAACATATTGAACGTCTCCCTGCGGAGCTAATTGAATACTTCTAAATGTATTATCATCATTATATAGTTGATGTGCAACTCGATCAAAATCATTAATATTACCATTACTATCTACAATTAGCAGCTTCAACGTTTCAGCAGTTTGAATATACGAAGACAGGACCCGATCTAGCTGACTAACTTGAGCCTCTGTAAAATAATGAATTTTCTCTTTGGCTGCTGCTACCTTATCATTAATGACACCGTACAAGATAAAAAATGATAGAATGCTCATTATCATAAATATTAAAATTGCAGCAATAAATGGCTTATGTTTCTTTATCATCACTCTACCCCCTATCATAACTATAGAACATAATTATATCACTATTTGCAACACTCCTTTCTATACTAAAAAAATCGGGGCATGAATTTTTATCATTTTTTTCTGTCGACTAATCCTAAAATATCAGGAACTAAAATCTTGGTCAAAAAAAACTAGCATTCAAGTGCTAGTCCTTTTTATTTTCTTCTATATCTAAGGCTTTTGTTAACAGTCTCTCTACTGCAATAGTTTTTGTTTGTCCTTTTTCTTCAGCATATTTTTCTAAACGGTCTATTACTTTTTTATCAATATATAGATTTAGCATCTTGCCATCTTTTTTTGGTCTTGGCATAGGATATCCCTCCTTTTATAAAAGGTCGGCATAGATGTCAAAGAATTTAAGCAGTTTCTCTGTTACACGTTCTTTAACTTTTGCACGTTTTCCGCCAAATCTTGAAATATTTGGAAGTATCATATCAATATCAGTACCGACTGTTTTCAATTCACCGTCATGAAGAGATTTATAAATAAATGATTTTGTTTTATCCTCTTTTAGTTTTTCTTCTGTAATGATTTCATTTAGTTGTGCATCAGATTTTTCCTGAATGTAGTTTTTCCATTCCTCATTTACAGCAGATGCATTATTTACCTTATCAATAAACTGCATAATCAATTCTTTTTTACTTCTTAACTGAATAGATGAATCAATTGATTTGCTAATATTTGCAATAATCTGTTTATCCTTACAGTTATCAACATGATATTTAGCAATCAGTTCTAGAATATAGTCGATATTTACCTGCACAGTCTTAACAATCTCTATTTCAAAGACTACGTCATCATGAATAGATTCAGCTTCAACTGGTGGTTTTTTTCTAAACTCATCATATAAATCAATGTACTCACTTTGATAGTTTTGCATATCTCTAATAGAAAGAATATCTTCTTTTTCAAACTTATCAAAGCATGATAGGATATTACGAAGTTTTAAAATTACACCAAACAGTTTAATAAATCCCTTTTTATCTTTATCAGTCACTAAATTCATTGGTAAAGGATATTTGCTTAGCAGTTCATCAACATAATCCTTATAACCGATATGATTTATCCCTTTTTCATCAGTATAACCGTTCATATATGAATCAAAATCTTTTAAAAGTACGATTCCCTGAGCATCTTTATCACCGAATAGTGCAATTGCTTCTTCAGTTTCTTTTTCAAGATTTCTGAAACATACAATATTTCCATATGTTTTAACTGAGTTTAAGATACGGTTTGTTCTTGAGAAAGCCTGAATCAAGCCATGCATCTTTAAGTTCTTATCAACCCATAATGTATTAAGTGTTGTAGCATCAAAGCCTGTAAGAAACATATTTACTACGATAAGCAAATCAATTTCCTTGTTTTTCATTCTTTGAGCGATATCTTTATAATAGTTCTGGAATTTATCGCCAGAAGAATCAAAGTTTGTCTGGAACTGAATATTATAATCCATAATTGCATTATCAAGGAATTCTCTTGATGTTAAATCAAGTGTTGAAGTATCAAGTTCTTCATCAGTGAAAATATCATCAGGGTCTTCTTCATTAGGGTTAAAACTAAAGATTGTAGCTATCTTTAAGTCACTGTTTCTGTCTTTAATCTGACGTTTAAATTCATTATAATATTTCATTGCCATTGGAATAGATTCAACAGCAAAAATAGAATTAAATCCTAATACTCGTCTTCCTTTAAGTGAATAAGATGCGCTTCTTTTAGTTTTCTGGTCGAAATGGTCTAGGATATATCTGGTAATATCACTAACCCGTTCAGGTGCCTGTAATGCTGTTTTAGTATCAATGGCACTGACCTGTTTATCTGCTTTGCCTTTATATTTTAAAGTATTAATATAATCAATTCTAAAAGGCAGTACATTGCCGTCATTAATTGCATTAACAATAGTATATGTATGTAGCTTATCTCCAAATGCCTGTGAAGTAGTTAAAAGATTTGCAATTTTTCCAGCACCGGCATTCTTGGAAAATATTGGTGTACCGGTAAATCCAAAGATATAGTATTTTTTAAAGCTTTTAATGATATGCATATGCATAGAACCAAACTGACTTCTATGGCACTCATCAAAAATAAGAACAACCTTTTTATTGTAAATAGGATGTGTTTTATTCTTTGCAATAAACTTATCCAGCTTTTGGATTGTTGTAACAATAATCTTAACATTGTCATCTTCAAGCTGTTTAGTAAGCACCTTAGTAGATTTATTTCCATTAGCTGCACCTTTTTCAAAACGGTCATATTCTTTCATTGTCTGATAGTCTAAGTCTTTTCTGTCGACAACGAAAACTACTTTTTCAATATCATCAAGCTGTGTTGCAAGCTGTGCAGTTTTAAATGAAGTTAATGTTTTTCCTGAACCTGTAGTGTGCCATATATATCCACCGGCATCACGGGTTCCGTATTTTTTATAGTTAGTAGCTATCTGAATACGGTTTAAAATACGTTCAGCAGCAACAATCTGATACGGTCTCATTACAAGAAGCAGTTCTTCACTTGTATAAACACAGTATTTAGTCAAAATGTTTAAAATAGTATGTTTAGTAAAGAAAGTCTTTGTAAAGTCGGTTAATTCAGCAATTATATTATTGTTTGCATCAGCCCAGTAAGAAGTGAACTCAAAACTGTGTGATGTTTTCTTTTTGCTTCCGCCTTTTTTACTCATTTCAGCAATATGCGCTTCTCTAGTTGTATTAGAGAAATATTTAGTATGTGTTCCATTGCTGATTACAAATATCTGAACAAATTCATATAGACCGCATCCAGCCCAGAATGAATCTCTTTGATATCTTTTAATCTGATTAAATGCTTCTCTGATTGGTACCCCTCTTCGTTTTAATTCGATATGAACTAAAGGTATACCATTTACCAGAACAGTAACATCATATCTGGTATCATGATTCCCTTTGTTTTCTTCATACTGATTAATAACCTGCATGGAATTGTTATGAATATTATCCTTATCAATCAGATAAATATTAACCAGTGAACCATCATCTCTATGAAGTTCAAAGATATAATCCTGTTGAATAATCTTTGTTTTTTCTTTAATTCCCAGATTATTATTGGAAATCTTATCGTTATAAAGCTGATTCCATTCATCATCCGAGAAACTGGTATTGTTTAATTTTTCCAATTGATGACGCAAGTTAACAAGCAAATCATTTTCTTCGTGTATATTCAAGTAAGTGTATCCGATAGAACATAAATCTTTAATAAACTGTTCTTCAAGCTGTGCTTCACTTTGATAATGATTGCTTGAATCAACTGTCGGTATATATTCACTGACAACAGTAGCTTCACTTGTAGAAGCAATAATATTATATTCGCTCATTAATCATTCACCTCCAGCTTCCTCATTATTTTTCTTTATAATGCATTGTTCCCAGTCGATAGCACATAAATTAGAAAGTAACTTTCCAAATAATTCATTTGCTTTAGTGATATCAACTTCTCTAAAATCTATCATCCATTTTGCTTCATTAGAATGGCTGTAATAAACCCATTTCCAGCCATTAGTATATAAAACATTGTGATAGAGTGATAAATATCCAATTTTATTATCATTTTTATCTTCTGTTTTAATATCATTTAAACGAGAAGTATCAATTACATCTTTATCGTCAAATTTAACCTCAACACAACCATAAATTTTTCCCTTTACTGACTTAGTTTTATTATCATAATTAAAATCTAATGTTGTAATTAAGAAATCAGGAACCGCAACTAACTTTTCTGGTAAAAACTTTTTGTCATCATTTCTTTTCCAACTAGATATATCAATAAGAGAATATCTTTCATCATCTAAAGCAATATTAAAAATTTCATATACAATATGACTATATGCATTTTCAATACAACTTTGATTCTGAGCTAATTCTAATTTTTTTAAAAATGTTCTAATATTCATTAATCATTCACCTCCAGTCTTTTAAAAGTAAGAAGCTTATCTCTATAGTATTCATACTGTTTTTGACGTTTATCTATCTCAGCTGGCAAACCTGTAGAAATATCGTTACATAGAGTGTCAAAACGGTCTAATATATCCACTATACGCTGTTGTGCTTTTAACGATTTTTCTTTATCTTTTGAATAAGGAACTGGAATTTTAGTTTTATGAACACTATCATTATATAATCTCGAAATAGTTCCTCCTTCAGCAATACGCCAAGGGTTTAATTGATAACAATAATATAAATAACTATTTAAAATTTTACTTTCATCATGTTCTAACCAAATTATATTAGAGTCTTGATAATAAGCAGGTTCTCCATCATAAACAACAGTTCTACCAATAGTACCTGATGCCGAGATTAATATTGTCCCTTTTTTTGGAAATGAATATTTTTCTTTATATTCCTCAAAAAGTTGTCTAGAGATAAAAGCATCAGCTTTTTTGCCAAAAGTTCCTATTTTATAGAAAGGAATATCTCCTTCCGAAGTGGTTTGATTTTTCAATATTCTTTTACACATTGAAACACGACCTATACTTCCTAATGGAACCCACTCAACATCTTCATTAAAATTCATCAACGTAGCTCTATAGTATTCATATTGTTTCTTTCTAGCTGTAAGCTCTGCTGTAAGCTCTGCTGTAAGCTCTGCTGTAAGCTCTGTAAAACTGTCTAAAATTCTAACAATTTCTTCCTGAACTGGTAATGGTGGTACAGGGATTTCGATATTAAGAACTTTGGACATATCTGGATGCTTGATACCTGAGCCACGATAAAATGATGCGATTTCAGATAATCTATTTAGTAGAACATAATACAAGTACTTATTGCTCAATATATTCGTATCTTTTGAAGTGGCAATCCTATTATCTCCAGTAATAAACTTTCCATTGTAATATTGTACAATTGGATTTCCACCCCAAGGAATACAAACAATTTCTCTTTCAGAAAGAGTATCTATAACATCATACTCATTTGCCCATAGGTTTGTTTGATTAGTTGTTAGAATCTTTACAGTTCCATGTTCAGATTCCAAAGATTTTAAATCAGAAGCTAAATAATAAGTATAACTATGTACTTTTTCTTGTTTATATCGTTCAACTGAATTAAACTTTTTATCCCATATAGTTAATTCCCAAAGATATTTATACTCCACCCCATTAGGGCAAAGTTCATTAATCAATTCTTCTAGTTTAGTCATTATTATCACCTTCAATTTCAGCAATAATCTTATCTATTTCTATTCTTAATAATTCTTCTTTTGCAACAATCTCTTTAATTTCTTTATTCAATACCTTAATATCAATAACTTCTCTTGTATCTTCCTGTTCAACGTAAGTAGTGACTGATAAGTTATAGTCTTCATTTTCTACGTCCTTTGTTGTAACTACTTTTGCTGCATAATCTTTGT
>OCAS01001408.1_pt1 | contig 12016 bp, 8 predicted proteins | sample 1550751 | NCBI WGS metagenome assembly OCAS01 (sample SAMEA2580301, study PRJEB22360) | human gut metagenome | biome: human gut; feature: human-associated habitat; material: faeces | place: Denmark | collected 2008/2010
AACATTTTTTTCCACCTGTTTTACAAAGTTCTCTGTGGGACCTTCCTCTTCCTCCAGCATCTCCTGGAGCTCTTTCACTGCCTGGCGGAATTCGTTATGTTTTTCCCTGTGCTTTTCCAGTCCCGGATATTCAATCTCCTCCTGGAGCTTTTCCTCTGCACTGAAATGAAATTCTGTGTAGTCAAGCAGGTAATCCAGCATCTTAACTGCCTTTACCTTCCCCTGTCCATCCTCACAGCTCTCCAGAAGCTGGTTGATCTTGCCGATCAGCTCCTTGTGCTGGGAATCGATCATGTCATTGCCGGTTACCAGTGTCTCATCAAATTCTGCTCTCATAAATCAATACCTCCTGTACAATTATATTAACCATTATCTGCCCGGCAGATAAGAGTTACCAAAATAAAAGGGTCAATTCCTGCTGCCTATGACTCTCAGCAGCGTCTGCATCAGTTCCTTAAAGTCAATGGGCTTTGCCAGATGGCCGTTCATACCGCTCTCAATGGACTTTTTCATATCCTCATCAAACGCATTGGCCGTCATGGCAATGATCGGGATGGTCCTGGCATCTTCTCTGGGCAGCTTCCGTATCTCCTTAGTGGCCTCCAAACCGTCCATGACCGGCATGCGGATATCCATGAGAATCGCGTCGTAATATCCCGGCTCCTTCTCAGAAAATGCCTTCACGCCCAAAAGCCCGTTGACCGCCCGCTCTGCCTCAATGCCGTGAAGGTTCAGAATAGAACCGGCAATCTCCGCGTTCAGTTCATTGTCCTCCACCACCAGGATCCGTCTGCCCTGCAGGGCATCCAGCTCTCCGGGAACCGCCTCTTCCTCCGCCTGCTTTGTGCCGTCCTTCAGGACAATGGCAAAGGAGAATCTGCTGCCCTTGTCAGGCTCACTTTCCAGACTGATCTCCCCATCCATCATCTGCACAAGCTGGCTGCTGATGGCAAGCCCCAGGCCGGTTCCGCCAAACTTGCGGGCCGTGCTCTCGCCTGCCTGTTCAAAGGAATGGAAAATGCGTTTCTGGTCCTCCGCTTCGATTCCGATTCCGGTATCTTCCACAGAGAAGGAAATCTCTGTCCTGTCCGGTGCCGTCCGGCGCTGGCTTACAACAAAGAGGATATGTCCGTCTTTTCCTGTAAACTTCAGGGCATTTCCCAGAAGATTGATCAGCACCTGTTTCAGATGCATGGCATCTCCCATCACCCACTTCTGTATCAAATGGGTCTTCGTTGTATAGAAGATTCCCTTCTGCGCAGCCTGCGGCCCGATCAGATCATCTATGTTCCTCACCCACTGCTCCAGGTCAAAATCCAGCATCTCCAGCTTCATCTTGCCGCTCTCAATCTTGGACATATCCAGTATATCATTAATCAGCGAAAGAAGATAGTCTGAAGAGCTGCTGATTTTTTCCAGATAGGTCTGTACCTTTGGCGGCACCTCCTTATCCTGCATGGCGATTTCCGTCATACCTATGATCGCGTTCATAGGGGTCCGGATCTCATGGGACATTCTGGATAGGAATTCGCTCTTGGCCCTGCTCGCCTGGTCGTAACGTACTTTGTTCAGATTGTTCTCAATGATCTTGGCAGCCTCCTGGATATTGCTCTGCTCTTTTTTATCCCACAGAACCGCGTCTGCCTCTGCTGTCAGCGTGATGGAACCTATATATTTTCCTCCGTCTGTCATGGGAACACTGAATCCCCGTTTCGTCTTTGGCATCATAAGGAATTTCCGCTGGCGCTCCGTCATTTTTCTTCCGTCCAGCAGGAAAGGTTCAGAGCCATACTGCTCCGTCAGCGCTTTAAACTCCTCTGCCGTAAAACGCTTCATGTCCTTTTCCTGATGATCCGACGGGTCTCTGTGCCACTGGTGGGAAATATACGCGGTATGGAAATCCCGGTCCACGGAAGTCATGAGAATATCCGTTGCCCCGTAATAGCGGCCCATCTTCACAAAAAGCACAGCCAGAATGGATGCCATGTCTCCCCCCTTATCAAAGAAATTCAGGGTAAGAGAAACCATATTGAGCTGAGGTCCGCTGGTGATGCTGGCTATATCGTTGATCTCCGTCAGGATATTCTCTTTGGTCTGGCTTGGAATCTCCCGGTAGAAATACACCTTTCCGTCTTTTTTCTGCTTGGCAAAGGTCAGCGCACAGCGCACCCTGCGAAGAAGCTGGACATATCCCAGATTGGAGTTATTCCTCATACAGGCACCGATTGATACATGGACGCGGAATTCCGCTCCCTGGTAAAGCTGTGAGATTTCTTCCCTCACTTCCTCCATAAACTGCACGGTCTGTTCCCCGGTAAAATCCGGAAGCCAGATAAGGATCTCATCCCCGCCCTGGCGCACCAGCAGGATTTCCTGCTCCCGGGTCTGCATGAACCGCTCCTTTTTAGCAAGCAGCAGCGTGCCGATTTCCTCCAGGATCACATCCCCGAAGATAAGGCCGTAGGTCTCATTGAGAATGCGGAATCCATCCAGATCCAGAAGCACCATGCAGCCGCTGTCGCCCCGTGTGAGTACCTCCGTCAGATACCGGCGTCCCTCTCTCTGGGTATGCAGCTTTGTTATGGGGTCACGCTTCGCAGACTCAATCTCCCTGAGTTCCTGTATCTTCTGTTCGTGGATATCACGGATACTGCCGATGATCTTAGTCTTCCTGCCATTTTCGTCCTTGATCACCTCACCCTTTAACAGCCTCCAGCGGTAATCCTCCGTGCTGTCGCGTTTTCCCCGGAACTCCACATAGATCACATCCTCATCTCCCGAGAATGCCTGTTCCAGCTTCCTGCTGTCCTCCGGATATGTACGGGTTTCCAGCCGATCCATTTCTTCTGTTATTCTGTATCTGACTGCCTGCCCGTCCCGTTCGGGGTAGTTGAACAGCTCAATCTCCCCTCCGCTCAGATCATAAGTAAAGAAAATATCATCACTGCTCTGCAGGGCGATCCGGTAGCGCTCCTTCTCCTCTGTAAGCCCCCTCTCAGCCTGCTCCTGCCGGCTGGTCAGGTTTTTCACCACATCGTAAAGCTCATCCACCTCGGATACTCCGGAGGTCTTAAACTGCTCCAGGTTCTTACCGGCGCTGCTGCGTATACATTCTGCCAGGCGCCGGATGGGGTCTGTCACGTGGCTTGCCACCAGATATGTACAGATTATGCCGAATACCAGGGCCACCAGAATAGCTGCCAGCACCTTCCACAGAATCTGCCGTCCGATCCCGAATATGGCATCATCCTTCTGCACGCCTACCAGAAACCATTCCTCATCCTCAAAGGGGGTGTTTGTGTTATAGAGATGCAGCTTTTTGGCTGACGCGTAGAGTTCCCCGTCGGCCTTATCCTCATTGAGGACATAGACCTGATCAAACTTACTCTCCTCCACACGCAGGACCGTTCCCGCTGCTTTGAGCCGTTCCCCCAGAATACCGGAAGCCACAAGGGGCGCCCACCGGTCCTTCTCGGTGCTCTTTACCAGCATATAGCCGCTCTGTTCATTTTTATTCAGTTCACTGGACGGCAGCATATCCTGAATATGGCTGGCGGATATCTCCACTCCCATAACCCCGTACACCACACCGTCACTGATCAGGGGCACGGAATACGTGACAGCCGGGTATTCTCCGCCGCTCTTTCCCTCATTTAAGGAAAAAGGGTCGCTCCAGTATCCAAGATTAGCATAGCTGGCATCCGGATTTTTCTCTGCCGCTTCAAAGGGCTTATAAAAAAAATCATCCCTGGAGTTCTGCCCTGAGGGTCCAAATGTAAAATCTGTAGTCCAGTAGCTGTCCAGAGCAACCCCGGTCTGATGGACAATATCCCTGCCTCCCCGCTCAATGAGCACATCAGAGTAATCCAGAGAATTTGCAGATGGGTCAGCATCCCTGAAATAATAGCCCTTACAGGTCATGCTGCCCTCCTCATTTATCCCGTCCTTATTTGCCAGGATCATAAAACTGCCTGTCACCTCATTTTTCCTGAGCTGGTACAGGCTGGACATGGCTGTATTCTGCAGAAGCTTTTTCTGGAGGACACTGTCCCCCAGAAAGTCTTCCACGGAAGTCCTGTTGGATGAGAGCAGACTGTTAAGCTCTCTGGTGATCTTCTCTTCAAATTCACTGACTTCCATCCAGTGCTGGACCATATTGTTTTCCAAGGTGATCTTCCTGTTCTCCACTGTCTGCTCCATCATTCCCACAGCATAGGAGTCCAGCAGCCGCATGGTACCGCCGATCAGGACTGTTCCGTATGAAAGAAGGCTTTGTATCACAAGTACCGCAATCAGAGGGATACAAAACAGAGCCAATATCGTCCACTTTCTTTTCCTCATTATCTATTCCGCCTCATTCTGCTTTATTCATGGTATTCTGCAAAGCTGCCACAAAGTCGTTATACCAGTTCTGGAAGGATTCCTCCGATATATATGAGGCACAGGCTTCCTCAAGCGTCTGCCCCTGGGCGATCAGCTCCTGTACAGCTGCTCTGTCCTCTGCCGCCTTGTCAGCCAGATTGTATTCCAGAACTTTCCTGGCCTCGGTTCCGTGCTCAAACGCCTTGGTGGTATAAGGCACTGCTGTCTCAAGCGTGCCGAACAGGCTATCCAGGACATCATAGGTCTTATCCGGGATTTCCAGTCCCTGTTCTTTCACTACCTTGTCAACCGCCCCCAGACTGTTTGCCTCTTTCTTCACCGGAAGATAGCCGGAAGCGCAGCTGAAACGGATGTTGTTCTCTGACTCTGTGAACCATTTTAAAAACAATACGGAGGCGTATTCCTCTTCCTTTGTGGTCTCTGTGACCACCATTCCGGCTCCCTGCTGCACAATATAATTCTCTCCCTCTGCAAAGGAGGGCGCAGGCAGGACCACATAATCTATAGGGTAGGCACTGTCTTCCTGCTCCACCTCGTCCGGAAAATACATGGACGCCGTGGAGGAGCCTGTAAATGCCAGGATCTCGCCGATCTTCACATCGTCTGAACGGAATTTTCCGTACGCCGTAAAATATCCCTTCACAAAGGGCACATAGAAGTTATCCCAGATTCTTTTCATGGTTTCCCGGTCCGCCGAAACGGAAGCTTTGCCGTCCTCCACCCGGAAGATATCCTGGCCGAACTGCTTGGAACCGATGACAAAGAGGTTGGCAACCGAATCCCTTCCATAGAAAGCCTTGCCGTCCTCCGGCACGTCAGGGGTCAGGGAATCTGTCCACTCGTAATATTTCTGCGCCGTCTCCGTCACCCCTTCCAGGGTGGAGAGGTCATCCAGGGAGGCGCCGGATGCCTCCGCAAATTTGTCCCAGTCTGTCTTATTCATCATAAAGATCTCACTGGATTTCGCTGTGGGGAAAATGCGGAGCGTATTGCCTTTCCCGATTCTTCCCTCCTCTATATAAGAATCCACATAGGAATCCAGCTCCTCCTCTGACATGTAGGCTGAGATATCCGCAAGCTTTCCCCTTTTGTCCACCGTATAGGCGGCATCCGCATAGGCTGAGAAAATATTGGGCATTTCCTCAGACCCCACCTCCTCGTTCATGGAGGCCATCACTGCGTCTTCCAGTTCATTCACATTTCCCTGGCTGTAGCCTTTCACAAAAATGCCCTTTTCTTTTCCAACCGTCTCGTTGAATTCATTGACAAGCTCGTCAAACGCCACCTGCTGGGCACCGTTATAATAATGCCAGATCGTGATGGAGAGCGGTTTGTCGGGATTCAGCTTCACTGCATCCTCTTGCTCCCCTTCTCCGGTTTTCTCCTGGCTGTCCTGTTCCTTTTCTTTTGTCTGCGCTTTATCCTCTGTTGTGCTTTTATCCTTCGTACCGGCCGTATCATTTCCGCATCCTGCCAGAAGTCCGGCAGTCAAGGAAGCTGCCAGCATCAGGCAGCAGATATATCTCATTCTCTTTTTCATATGTATTTCCCCCCTGTGTTATCTGCAATTTTATTCCTTTTTATCATATCATTCGCACCCGAGAATGTAAATCTTTTTCCTGCTTTCTTGCGTCTTTCCAAACTTTCGTATAAAATAAACAGAGAATTTCACAAAACCAATATTTGGAGGGAGCTATATGATTCAGTTATTATCACGTCTGTTTATCAAGGATTATAAAAACACTGCCATGCCCCGGGTGCGCCAGGCATATGGTATTTTAAGCGGTGCGGTGGGGATTTTTCTCAACCTTGTACTGTTTGCCGGAAAATTTGCAGCCGGTATGCTCAGCGGTTCCATTGCCATCACGGCCGATGCCTTCAACAACCTCTCGGACGCCGGTTCCTCTGTCATCACCCTGATTGGTTTTAAGATGTCAGGCCAGAAGCCGGACCCGGAACACCCCTTCGGACACGGCAGGATTGAGTATATATCCGGCCTTTTTGTGTCAATCGCTGTGCTGATCATGGCCTTTGAGCTGGTGAAGTCATCCTTTGAGAAGCTCAGAAACCCCGCCCCGGTGGACAGCAGTCCTCTGGTCCTTGCCATCCTCTGCGCCTCTATCCTGGTAAAAATGTACATGGCATACTATAATAAGGCCCTGAGCAGAAAACTGGACAGCGCGGCCATGTCCGCCACGGCTGCGGATTCCCTCAGTGATACCGTATCCACGGCCGTTGTCCTGGCAGCCACACTGGTGGGGCGGTATACGGGTATCCTCATTGACGGATGGTGCGGTATTCTGGTTGGACTCTTTATCTTCTACACCGGCATCCAGGCTCTGAGAGAGACCATGAACCCGCTTCTGGGACAACCGCCCAAGGAAGACTTTGTAAAAAGCATAGAATCTCTTGTCACAGCCCATCCCACAGTCCAGGGCATCCATGACCTGATCGTCCACGACTACGGACCGGGCAGACTGATGATATCCCTGCACGCGGAGGTGCCCGCAAGCGGTGACATTTTACAGATTCACGACGAGATAGACAACATTGAGAAGGAGCTTCAGGAAAAGCTGCACTGTTCCGCCACCATACATATGGACCCGGTAGTCACAGACAATGTCCATATCAATCAACTGAAGGCGGAGGTGAACCGCATCCTCGCCGAAATCTCACCCCGGCTGAATATGCATGATTTCCGTGTGGTGGAAGGCCCCACCCATTCCAATCTGATCTTCGACCTGGTCATTCCCCATGATTTCTCAATGACTGAAGTGGACGTGGTAAACAAGGTCAAAGACCAGATCCGCGGGCTCCGGGGCTGCTACTACGCAGTGATCCAGGTGGACCACAGTTACAGCTGAAAAAAGGAGGAAAGCTGCACACAGCCTTCCTCCTTTTTTCATCCCGGTAAATATCTGCACACAGCCAGCAGGTAAACCGCGCTGTAATACAAAACCAGAAGTATTTTATCTAATTTTCTGCTGTTCTTTTCCCCTATGAGATTCACAGCCAGTATGGTATCCGATGCGACAAACGCGGCCCCGCCAAGAGCCGCAGCCCCGCCGGACAGCCCCGGATCTTCAAAAAACACAGTCCCCGCCATGGAAAACATGGCACAGAGAAACGCCACATACAGCGCCCCCAAAACCGCCAGCTTCCCAAGTTTTCTGATATACGGCCTGAGTATGGCAAAGAGTACTGCGTACACACAGGCAAACAATACCAGCGTAAACAGGCCCGGTGATACCAGGCACAGCATCCCTGCGATAAAGAACAGATGAGCCGCAGCAAACACGGCGGCACCTGTCACAAACTGTACCTCCAAAAGCGCATCGGCAGCCATGCAGCAGAGCGTTCCCGCTGCTATGAGCAGGGAGACTCGGTTCTGCTCCCGAATTGCCAGGTAAAGCGCCGGAAGCACAGCCATCAGTGTGGCAGAGACTTTGTATCCAATCTCCTTTCTGCCTGTTTCATGTTTTTTTCTCACATATGTGGTTCCCAAAAAAACCATCAGCACTGCCGCTGCCGGCAGAAGAAGCATTTCCCATCCCTTCAAGCACGCACCGCCTTCCCCGGTCTCTTCACGGACTCCGGAATTTTCGTATCTTCATTATACTATATTCGCGTATCCGCGTCCATCATTCCCGCTCAGGGAAGGTAGTGATATACGGATCTTTTTTTAACGGTATAGAACACAGCCAGGGCAAATGCCATAAGCTCTGCCGCCACGGACGCACTCCAGACTCCGCTCACACCGAACAGTACGGAAAATCCGATCAAAAAGATGACAAGAAACACCAGCGTCCGCATAAAAGACAGGACTGCCGAAACCTTCCCATCCCCAAAGGCGGTAAACATAGCTGAGCTGAAGATATTAAATCCCTTGAACAGATACCCAAACGCATAAACCAAAAGTCCCGCAGTGGCAAGTTCATAGACCTGACTGCCGCGCCGGGCAAAAACAGCGGCCAGATTTCCGGAAAACAGCAGGGTTCCCACTGTCATCACCGCACCCACACCCATACAGAATCCGATGCTGATCTTATATAATTTTCGTAGTTTCGCCACATTTCCCCCGCCGTAATTATAACTGAACAGCGGTGCCACTCCCATGGAATACCCAAGGCTTATGGCGATCAGCACAAAGTCCAGATACAGCAGAATGGATATTGCCGCGACACCTTCATTTCCCACAAGACGCATCATGATTATGTTGAACAGGAAGGTTGTGATACTTCCTGACAGATTGCTCACCATCTCTGAGGAGCCGTTTGTCATGGATGTAAGCAGTACCCTCCAGTCTGCCTTTGGCTTTACAAAATGAAGCTGCGCCTTCCGGTTAAATGTAAAGTAAAAAACACTGAAAAATGCAGGAATGCAGTAGCCGATTCCCGTAGCCACCGCTGCACCGGCAATTCCCATGTGGAACACACCGATGAAGACATAATCCAGTATCACATTGGCCAGTCCGCCCGCCACTGTGACGGTAAGGCCGATATGTGGTTTTCCGTTTGCCACAAAGAGGCTCTGGAACTCCAGCTGCAGTATATTGGCCGGCTGAAAGAAAAGCAGGGGAAAGGCATAGGCATAGCAGTATGCGTAGATATCCTCATCCGCACCCAGCATGTAAATGAGCCTTTCCAGGAATATAAAGGAGAGAACCGTGATCACAATGCCCAGCCCCACGGCAAACAGAGTGATAAACGTTACGTTTTCATTGGCCTCCCGCTGCTTTCCCTCTCCCAGCTTTCTTGACACAATGGCAGTGATGCCGGTGCCGAACATGGTCCCCAGAGCGATCACAAAGCTGAGCAGAGGATATACGATATTCACGGCAGAGAAAGCGTCCGTGCCCACAAGCCTTGACACAAACATACCGTCCACCACGGTATACAGGGACATAACGACCATCATGACCATGGAGGGAAGAGCGAATTTCAGGATAGAGGGAACCGTTATTTTTCTTTCCAGTCCCTGATCAATCATCCTGCATATCCCTCCACTGGTATCCGCTGATGGTCTTCAGCACATCCCCGAACATCTCTAACTGCTCCTGCGGATATTTCTCTTTTAATTCCCTCTCTATTTTATAAAATACCTGGTCATATACTCCCACGATCTGCTCCATATGGGGGCTTAACTCCAGAAAATAGACCCGCTTGTCTTTTTCGCTCTGTTTTTTTACCACCACGCCCTGTTTTACCAGTTCATTGATCTTCAGGGTCACGGCGGATTTTGTGATCTTCAGCACATCGGCCATCTTGCTGACTGTGCACTCCTCCATCTGTTCCATCACATTGATGTACAAAAGGCTGTTGTAGGAAAGCCCGTTATAATAATCATTTCCATTCATCACCTGCAGCTCGTACAGAGCCATGTGATAGTAGAAATCATTGATTTCTTTTACAAGATCCATATGCATCCTCCCGCTTATTAGTTTTGCTAATTTAATTAAATTTACTTAACTATATTAACAGGAGCAATTGGCTTTGTCAACCGAAACAACAAATGTTTGGATTTCCGTGTAAATAATCAACCTTAAATGAATCGAAAAGAACATATTTTCGATTTGTGAAAAACTGTGTCCCGCCATATTTTACCATTTACAGGGACAGACCGCTTTTAATTTTACTTTTTTAAAAAATAACTCTGGATTTTTTTGTCACTTTGTGAGAAAATGAATTGGAATAGGACGTTAAATTTCTAACGCACTTGAAGTAAATATATTCTTGAAAGGAGTTTTAAAATGATTTATTCACACGAAGTAGAAACAATGTGTCAGGTACATCAGGGTGTTAACCACGGCGCAGCTCCAATCCCGGAAGAAGCAAAATGGGTACAGGCAAAAGAAATTAAGGACATCTCCGGTTTAACACACGGTATTGGCTGGTGTGCACCGCAGCAGGGTACCTGTAAATTAACATTGAATGTAAAGGATGGTGTAATCCAGGAGGCACTGGTTGAGACGATCGGATGTTCCGGAATGACTCACTCTGCAGCTATGGCATCTGAGATTTTACCAGGAAGAACCATTTTGGAAGCTCTGAATACTGACCTTGTATGTGATGCTATCAATACTGCTATGAGAGAATTATTCTTACAGATTGTATACGGAAGAACCCAGAGTGCATTCTCTGAAGACGGACTTCCTATCGGTGCAGGTCTGGAGGATTTAGGAAAAGGTCTTCGTTCTCAGATCGGTACTATGTACGGTACCCTGAAAAAAGGACCTCGTTATCTGGAAATGACAGACGGTTACGTTACTGGTATCGCTTTAAATGAAGAGGATGAGATCATCGGCTACAAATTCATCAGCTTCGGAAAAATGATGGACTTCATCAAAGCAGGCGATGATGTAAACACAGCATATGAAAAAGCTCAGGGACAGTACGGCCGCGTTGACGATGCAGTGAAGATCATTGACCCGAGAAAAGAATAATTATACATACACTGCAACATCTGTCATAGAAAGAATAGGAGGATAAATTAATGGCTTTATTTGAATCATATGAAAGAAGAGAAAAACAAGTTCTTGCTGCTCTGAATAAATACGGCATTAACACCATCGAAGAAGCTGCAGAAGTAACAAAAGCTGCAGGTCTCGATGTTTACAAAATGGTAGAAGGCATCCAGCCGATCTGCTTTGAGAATGCAAAATGGGCATACACCGTAGGTGCTGCCATTGCGATCAAAAAAGGCTGCAAAAAAGCTTCTGACGCTGCTGCTGCTATCGGTGAAGGACTTCAGGCTTTCTGTATCCCGGGTTCTGTTGCTGACCAGCGTAAAGTAGGTCTCGGACACGGAAACTTAGGAAAAATGCTTCTGGAAGAGGATACTCAGTGCTTCGCATTCCTGGCCGGCCACGAATCCTTTGCTGCTGCTGAGGGTGCTATCGGTATCGCTGAGAAAGCAAACAAAGTCCGCAAAGAGCCTCTGCGCGTTATCTTAAACGGTCTTGGAAAAGACGCTGCACAGATCATCGCACGTATCAACGGATTTACATATGTAGAGACAGAATACGACTATGCTACAGGCGAATTAAAAGAAGTATTCAGAAAATCTTACTCTGAGGGACTTCGTGCAAAAGTTAACTGCTACGGCGCTAACGATGTACGTGAAGGTGTTGCTATCATGTGGAAGGAAGGCGTTGACGTTTCCATCACAGGTAACTCCACCAACCCGACCAGATTCCAGCACCCGGTTGCAGGTACCTACAAAAAAGAGCGTATCGAAGCCGGCAAAAAATACTTCTCCGTTGCTTCCGGCGGCGGTACAGGACGTACCCTGCATCCGGACAACATGGCAGCAGGTCCTGCATCTTACGGCATGACTGATACTTTAGGACGTATGCACTCTGACGCACAGTTCGCCGGTTCTTCTTCTGTTCCGGCTCACGTTGAGATGATGGGCCTGATCGGCGCAGGTAACAACCCGATGGTTGGTATGACTGTGGCTGTGGCTGTGGCTGTTGAGGAAGCGGCTAAAGAAGGTAAATTCTAAGAAAACCTTTATAAGCAAGATTTTGCAAAGTCAAACCCCATTTTATGGTTTTGCCAAAAAACATTATATGTATTTCTTGACATTTAAGTTATTCTAGTTTAATATAAAAATAACAGAAAATGAATCTATG
>OCAS01001414.1_pt1 | contig 11976 bp, 9 predicted proteins | sample 1550751 | NCBI WGS metagenome assembly OCAS01 (sample SAMEA2580301, study PRJEB22360) | human gut metagenome | biome: human gut; feature: human-associated habitat; material: faeces | place: Denmark | collected 2008/2010
TGTTTCCTTTTGCCATATCCATGAATCCCCCTTATAGGTATTTTGCACTGAGCCTCAAAAGTTCTTCCTGATCCGTCTCTTTTGTATTGACAATTCCGGAAAGACGTCCATTTGACATAACACCAATACGGTTTGTAATACCCAGGATCTCCGGCATCTCAGAAGAAACAACAATGATTGTCTTCCCCTGTTTCGCCATATTGATAATCAGCTCATATATTTCATACTTTGCGCCCACATCGATACCTCTTGTGGGTTCGTCCATCATAAACACCTGCGGACTGCGTTCCAGCCATTTTCCAAAGATGACCTTCTGCTGGTTGCCGCCGGAAAGGCTGGAAATCATGTCATCGGGACCCATACACTTGGTATGCATGATTTTTATTTCCTTTGCCGTGGCTTTTATCATCTTTGCGTCGGAAAGCGCTATTCCTGACATATACTGTGGCAGATTGGCAATGGTGGTATTAAAGGTAAGGTCCCCCTTTAAAAACAGGCCGTTTGCCTTCCTCTCCTCAGTAATCATGGCAAACCCATGATCCATGGCTTCCTTTGCGCTGCTGAAATTCATTAGACGGTTATTAAAATAAACCCGTCCTGCCGCCCTGGTGCGGACACCAAAGATTGTTTCCAAAAGTTCTGTCCGCCCTGCCCCCACCAGACCGTACAGTCCGAATATCTCGCCTTCTTTTACATCAAACGAGACATCCTGCAGATGAGGTTCAAACTTCGTGGATAAATTCTGTATGGACAGAATCACATCCCCGGGGGTATTGTCAACAGGCGGGAACCGATTATCAAGGGAACGGCCGACCATTGCCGCAATCAGCTCATTCATGTTTGCATCCTTGGTACTCTTTGTCATGACCAGGTTGCCGTCCCGAAGCACTGATATCTCATCGCATATTTCAAAAATCTCATCCATCTTGTGGGAAATATAAATCAGGGCGATTCCCTGTTCTTTTAACATCCTCATCATCTCGAAGAGCTTATCAACCTCCTGTACGGTCAGGGAGGAGGTAGGCTCATCCAGAACAATCACTCTGGAATTATAGGAAATGGCCTTAGCGATCTCACACATCTGCCTCTGTGATACGGACATGCGCCCCATGGGCTGGGTAAGGTTAACGGTCATGCCCAATTTCCTAAAAAGCTCAGCGGCTTCTTTTTTCATTCTGCCTTCATCAATTACACCCATGGAATTGACCGGATAGCGTCCAAGGAACAGGTTGTCAATCACATTCCGTTCCAGACACTGGTTAAGTTCCTGGTGAACCATCGCAATGCCGTTTTCAAGAGCATCCTTTGGTCCGGAAAAGCTTACTTCCTTGCCATTCAGGAAGATATTTCCCTCGTCTTTCTGGTAAGTGCCGAAAAGGCACTTCATCATGGTTGACTTGCCGGCGCCGTTCTCACCCATAAGCCCCATAACGGTTCCGCGCTTCACATCCAGGTTGATATGGTCCAGAACCCTGTTACGGCCGAAGGACTTGCTCATACCGCGTATTGATAAGACGATATCATCTTTCTTATCTGCCATTATTTTACTCCTGTATACATAGATTGATTGGTTTCAGTATTAAGTCTAAATCGATTATTAGGGAGAATCTCTTCTCCCTAATAACAGCATATCTTTACCTTTCCACGATTCCATTCATCGTGTACTTTCCTTGATATCAATGAATATTACTGCTCAAGCAGAGATGTGTATGAAGCTGCGTTATCTGTCTTAACCATGTTAATGGCAAATGCGTCATACTGGCTTGGATTTCCAAGACGGTTGGTAATATTGGACTCAGTCTGTCCGTCACCGCCGATGTAATCAACTTTAAGGTTGAGAAGCTTATCGTACTTCTGAAGCAGCGGCTGGTAGGTAGATCCCAGGAAGTTATCAGCTGAGTTATAGATGTTCAGCCATACAGACTTTTCAGGGCTTGTGCTGGCATCCAGCTGGTTGGATACAGGTGCGTAAACCATGGTGGAATCCATGAAATCCTGATAGTTGTCAGCAGTAACAGCAACATTCAGTGCATAGTAGGAACGCTCATCAGCCCTGTATACATATACATCGTCACTGAGGACGTTGCCTGCTGAGTCTGGTGTGGCAATACCGGTATTGATGTCAACACCGTCCAGTGCATTACGCAGTACGCGAAGTGTCAGATAAGCCTGTACGTCTGCATGCTGGCTGATTGTGCCGCCGTAGCCTTCTGCGATGGCAGCAACTGCGTCGCTGTTTGCATCATAGCCGAATGTAGGAACATTGTTGTCCTTGGACCATGCATTGAACATTGACATGCCCATGCCGTCGTTATTGGATACAACAACATCAATCTGGTCGCCGAAGGAAGAAGACCATGTACCGATTCCGTTACCAGCAGTAGCTGCATCCCATGTAGCGCCTGCGGAATTCTTCATCTCCTGGGAAGCCAGCTCGCGTACCACATATGTCTTGCCGCCTGCCTCAATGGAGCCGTCCTTTACAACAGTTGCCGTACCGTCTGCATTTGTGCCAACCGGGGTACTGTCAATGTTGCCATCTTTTTCAACGCCTGTGCCAAGAGCCTTGCGGACACCCCTTGTACGTGCAATGGAGTCATTATGTCCGATATCACCGATTGCCAGGACGTAACCGATGATTCCGTCGCCGTTGCGGTCAATTGTGTCAATGTTCTTCTCGATGTAATCCTTAACCATGGTGCCCTGAAGCTCAGCACCCTGATTGGCATCGAAACCTACATAATATGTATCCTTATTGAAATTCAGGGCTGTCATATCCAGCTGTCCGGTAGCGCTGCTGGATGGCTGACGGTTAAACCATACCAATGGTTTGTCCTTGTTAGCCACTTCTGCGCCGCTTTCAGCTGCTACTGCCTCGGTTGTGGTTTCTGCTGCTGCCTCAGTGGTGGTATCACCGCCGGCGGCTGCTGTTGTAGGTGCTTCCGTTGGCTTGCTTCCGCCGCCGCAGGCAACCAGTGATAATGCCATGGAACACGCAAGGGCAACACTTAATGCTTTTTTCATTTTTAATTCCTCCCTTATGAATAATATGATTGCTTTGGTTGTTTTTGCTTAACAACAAAGCCATTATACGGCCTGGTTGTGCATTTTTCCATAGGATTTTTAAAGAATGATTATAAAATTTCTTTGATTCTGTGTTTTTTTATCAGGTTTTTATGGAAGCCTACTTATTTTTAAGCATTTTTGCCTCCTCCTGGGTCAGGACCTTCTGGGGACACCAGTAATATTTCCCATTGACCAGCGGCACGACGGACTTGGGGTCCTGGCCCAGGGACAGGCTCCAGGCAATGTCAAATATGGCCTGGGCGTAACTTTCCTTATCCGATTCCACGGTAGCGAAAAGGGTTCCCTCCTCCAGGGCCTTTATGCCCACAGGGGTGCCGTCAATACCCACCACCTTGATGGAATTGGCCCCTATCCCGGCCCGGTTCATGGCGTCGATGGCGCCCAGGGCCATGTCATCGTTGTTGCTTACCACCAGTTCAATCTGCCCCGGGTACTCTTTCAGCCACTGCTCCATAAGGGCCGAAGCCTGGCTCCTGTCCCAGTTGGCAATCCCTCCCGTGATTTTCTCCAGCGGAACGCCCCCGTCCTTTAAGGTCTGGATGGACCACTCCGTACGGATCAGGGAGTCCTGATGGCTGGTCTCACCTTCCAGGAGCACGTAGCTCACCAGACCGTTCCCGTTGGCGTCCAGGGTGCGGGAATCCTTCCGATAGGCATCCACCAGGACCGCTCCCTGAAGCACGGCCGATTCCTTGGCGTCCGCGCCCACGTAATAAAGCTTCTCCCACCGGTTCATGTCCTCCTCCACCGGTTCCCGGTTAAAGAACACCACCGGAGTCCCCGCATCCATGGCTTTGTCAATGATGATGGAGGCAGAGGAACGGTCCACGCTGTTGATGCACAGGGCATCACATCCAAGGGATATCAGGCGCTCCACCTGGCTGTTCTGGGTGTTCTGGCTCCCCTTGGAGTCCAGGATATCCAACTTTACCTTGATTCCTGTTTTCTGTTCATATTCCTTTGCCTTATCCTCCAGGCCTGTGCGCAGGGTGCCGATGAAGGTATCATCCCCGCGGTAGAGAAGGACCCCGATACGGATGGAATTCTTCTTTGTCTGCCGCTGTCCTTCATGTTCCCTGTACTGCCAGAACCCGATCAGGATGCCGGCCCCTAAACAAACCGCCAATAAATAAATCCAATTCCGCTTCACCGCATACGCCCCTTTCATTTTCCCGTTTTCCCTCATTCAATGGGATAGAACATTTTCTCATATGTCTTATCCCTCAGCCTGTCCTTGTCCACGTAGATGGCCGTCAGCTGCGTCTCCTGCTTCTGGTGGGTGCCCTGGATGGCTTCCACTGCCTGCTTCACACTTAAATACCCCTCGTCAAACTGGTTATAGGCCGTCATCCCCGTGACAATCCCCTTTTCCAGCGCCCTGAGCAAGGATGTGGTGCTGCCCACGCCGTAAAGCCCGGACACCCTGCCCTGATAGATGGGGTCTTCCTCCAGTATCTGGGCTGCCTGGTCCAAGGACTGTACGTCCAGGGCTATGATGGTAATCTTGCCGCTGCCGGGGGAGTCCGTTTCCTGGACAGCCTGCCGGTATGTGTCCTGAACCTTCTTCTCTATGAGCCGGTATTGATACCCATATCCATCCAGCACGCCCCTGACCCCTTCGTAGACCTGGGCGCTGTCCCCATAGTCCAGTCCCTTACAGAAGAGATAGACCGGGACATCCCTGGGGGTCTGGGATACGGCCGCCTCCCCCAGCATCCTTCCAATCTCCCGGCTGTCCACACCGATGGTATCCGCCACCTTTGCGCTCTGCTGTGGGCTGCCAAGAAAGAGGACAGGGCAGCCCGTATTCATGCCCTCCAGTTCCTTAACCGCCTCTTCTGCCATCACCGGGGCCAGGATGACCGCCCTGGTCCCATCCCTGATTTCCCTTTTCACCAGCTCCATCTGCTGTGCCTGGTCATGGTCCGCGTAAAGGGTGATGAAGCTGACGTCCCCGTGGAATTCCACCGCTGCCTGATCCATGCCCTTTTTGAAATTCACATAGTAGTCATCATTGTCCCCGTCTATGATGACGGAAACCGGGTATACCTCAATCTCCTTTTCCTTGATGATAAGGTCCGTGGAGGACATCAAGAACAGCAGGACCAGGATACCGGCCCATATGCACCAGAGAATTTTCCCTTTATTTAACATAGGCTTCCTCTTTCTTCACTTCCTGATAGGGAATAGCCGGCAGATGCGCCGTAACCGTGGTCCCCTCATCCGGTTCCGACAAGATCTCAAGGCCGTATCCCGTGCCAAAATAAAGCTTGATCCGCTCATTCACATTCTTTACGCCAATGCCGGAGCCCCTGCCTGAGGACGTATGGTCCGCGGCCTGAAACAGGCGTTCCACCTGCTCCTGGGTCATGCCCAGCCCATTGTCGGACACGCTCATATAAAGGTCGTCCTCCCGGCGCCATGCCCTGACCAGGATTTCCCCGTCCCCGTCCATGAATTCCATGCCGTGGTAGATGGCATTTTCCACCAGTGGCTGAAGCATGAGCTTTAAGCTGGCCAGTTCCAGGACATCCTCATCCGCCTCAATGTCATAGGTGAATTTGTTCTTATAGCGCATGTGCTGGATCATCAGGTAGTTGCGCACATGCTCCAGTTCGTCCTTTACCGGGATGATGCTCTTTCCCTTGCTTAAGCTGATCCGGAAGAATCTGGCCAGGGCCGTCACCACCTTCACGGCTTCGGACTGCTTTTCATTTTCAATCATCCATACAATGATATCCAGGGTATTGTAGAGGAAATGCGGGTTAATCTGGGACTGGAGCGTGTCAAATTCACTTCTACGCTTGGATTCATGCTCTGCCACGATGTCGTTCATCAGCTTCCGGATCCGCCTGGCCATGCTCTGGATGGAGGTGCCCAGATGCTGTATCTCATAGGAACCAGCGCTTCTCACCTCCACTTCCAGGTTCCCCTGCTCAATCTCATTAACCGCCTTTTCCAGCTCTTTGATGGGGTCCGTGATCCTGGTGGAAATGTAGGAATTGATGATGGAAAGGATGAACAGCACAAATGCGATGATGAACACCATCAGGAGCTTTGTCTTGATGTTGTTAAGGGACATGCCGTCAAGGGGCGTGACGCCCACGATCTTCCAACCCGTATATCCCACGGTCTTCACTGACACGATCCGCTTTTCCCCGTCAAATACCTCCTCATAATTGCCGTCCTTAAGGCCGGCCGACTCCTGGTTGTTCTCTTTGACAATGCCGGAGTCGATAAGCTGTGCCTTTGGATGATAAATGATCTCCCCATCGCTGCTGATCAGGTACGCATATCCGCCGTTGCCCAGGTTCACGCCGTCAAACAGCCGCTCCAGGCTGTTGTAACGGATATCGATGAGCAGCACGCCCTGGTCCGTATAGGGACCATTGGTAATCTCCACTGCCCTTGACATGGAAATGACCCAGCGGTACTGGCTTTCGCTCCCATCAAAGATTGTCTGTACATGGGGCGTGGAAAAATGCAGGTTCTCTGTCTTTAAAAGGGTGTTCCTGAACCAGTTCTCATCAATCACGTCAACATTGGACTTGAGCCTGGCCGCAGGTACGGATTCCAGCATCTGGCCGTTCTTGGACAGCAGGGCGATATTTTCTATATTATCCTTGTTATTGTCATACAGAAGGGTGATCTCGCTGCCAATGGAGCCGTCCGAAAGGTCGGCGTTCTTAATCACGCCGTAATATAGGGAATCGGACAGCTTCATGATTGTCTGCAGATAGGAATCCATGGAACGGTTAATCTGGTTAATCAGTATCTGGTTCTCTTCCTGTATGGTATCCGCCATCTGTCCCGACAGCCTTGTATAGAGGGAAATGCCTATAAACACGCTGGCAGCCAGGGCGGTCAGCGTAAAATAAATAAATATGATGTAGCGGATGCTGGCCTTTTGCACACCCTGCCTCTGCTTTTCAAAAAGCATGTCCGTCTCCTTACCGTTTGGCTCCCCTGAACTTGGTTGGGGAAATACCGAAACGTTTCTTGAATACATAACTGAAATAGTTCTGTTCCTGATACCCCACCTTGGATGCAATCACATAGGTCTTGTCATCAGTCTTGCCCAGCAGTTCCACCGCCTTATTCAGCCGCACCTCGGTCAGATAGGCGATATAGGCCTGCCCTGTTTCCTTCTTAAACATGGTGGAGAAATAGGCCGGGCTCATATGCAGGTGGCGGCAGATTTTTTCCACGGAAAGGTCCGGATCCTGGTAGTTGTCCATGATATATTCCTTGGCCTCCTGTATTACCTGCTTCATGGTGTTGTCACGTTCCTGGTTCATCACCTGGTTCATCCGCAGCGCCACCGACAGAAGCCACTGGCTGAAATCCTCCTTTTTCTGCATCTTGGGGATCAGCGCAAAGGTATCCTCATGGTCCTCCCCTTCCTCCAGAATCTGGGCCATATCCAGGTCATGCTGCTGGATCCTCTGTATGATGCTGCTGGACACGCTCAGCATATAGGCCTGGCACTGGCGGAAATGCACCTTTGCGTCGCTCATCTTATCCATGACGCTGCGCACGGCCTCTTCTATCTTTTCCCTGGGGCCGAACTTGATGGCCGCAATCAGTTCCGCCTCGTCCTTGCCGTCAAACAGCAGCTTGCCGCCGCTGACCGGCTCCACGTCGTTGATGTAGATGGTGCTTCCGCCTCCCACGATGGCCTTGTAACCAAGGGCGTCCACTGCCGCCTTGTAGGAGCTGCTGATTTCAGACAGGGCCTGACAGCCGTGACCGATTCCCACCGTGATGGGGACTTCCAGGATTTTCTTGGTCTCCTTACAGATGTCCCCCAGCACGTCAATCAGCCCTGTCTGGCTGTTCTCCCCGTCAATGGCAGCAATGACTGCAATCTCCGCCGCCGCTGTCCTGGCCGAGGTAGCCAGGGCGCAGCGGCAGTAATTCTTTAATTTCTCCTCCACGATCTGCATCACGGAAATGGGGATCAGGTCCTTTTCCTTGTGCAGGGGAAGCATGGCGCTGCCCCGGATTTCCTCAGGCTCAATGTCAATGGCAGCGGCCACCCACTTCTTGGCTCCGGCAAGGGGTATGTCATATTCCTGCAGCCGGTCGGCCACGGTTTCTTCCGGCACCGGATAACTGATCAGTTCATTGATGAACTGTTCCCGCAGGATGGGAAGACTTTTAATATAGTTCTCCCGCAGCAGGCTTACGTTCCTCTTCTGTTCAATCTCCTCGTCCAAGTTGGATTTGATGCGCTTTAATATGGCAGTCAGCTCCTCCACGTTCACGGGCTTTAATATATACTCCGTCACATTCAGCTTAATGGCCTGCTTGGCGTATTCAAAGTCATCATATCCGGAAAATATGACGATTTTTATGGAGGGATATTTCTGGCGCACCTTCTCCGCCAGGGTCAGTCCGTCCATATATGGCATACGGATATCCGTAAGGATCAGATCCGGCTCCAGGGCCTCCACCTTCTCCATGGCGTCCTCCCCGTTCTCCGCATCCCCCACAACCTGAAATCCTGCTTCTGTCCAGTTAATCTTCCTGATGATGCTCTGCCTTACCTCTTCTTCATCATCCACCAGAATAATCCTGTATAAATCCATATGAATGCCCCTTTTCTCATCTATCGTGAAATATCTTCCTGAAATCCCGGCTGTTAATATATCTATTAATTATACAATGAGTCCCATTATTTTGCAATTGTCCGGATGGCCCCGCGCTGCTTATGATGCATTATAAGTATAAATAATATAACATTCATATTGTCCTCCAATGCTAATATATGTTATGATAAGTCCTGTAACAGGCAGGATTACAAATCACTGATCACAAATCACTACTATCAAAGAGGGCATATAAATGGGCGGAATATTTGGTGTTGCATCTAAGAACAGCTGTACATTGGATCTTTTTTTCGGAGTCGATTACCACTCCCATCTTGGCACGAAACGCGGCGGTATGGCCGTGTACGGGGAACAGGGCTTTGCCCGCTCCATCCATAATATAGAAAACAGCCCGTTCCGTACAAAGTTTGACGGCGATTTAAACGAGCTGGAGGGATATTATGGGATTGGATGTATTTCCGATAATGAACCCCAGCCCTTATTAATCCAGTCACACCTGGGAAGTTTTGCCATAACAACGGTGGGCAAGATCAACAACCAGGACGAGCTGATACAGGAAGCATTCCGGAACGGACATATACATTTTATGGAGATGAGCCACGGGCGTATTAATTCCACGGAGCTGGTGGCTGCCCTGATTAACCAGAAGTCATCCCTGGTGGAAGGGCTTTTATATGCGCAGGAACGGATTGAAGGTTCCATGACCATACTGCTGCTGACCCCAAAAGGCATCTACGCCTCCAGGGACAGATACGGCAGGACACCTGTTGTAATCGGAAAAAAGGAGGATGCTTTCTGCGCCTCCTTTGAGAGCTTTGCCTTTATCAACCTGGGCTACTCTGACTACAAGGAGCTGGGCCCCGGCGAAATCGTATTCATTACCCCGGAATGTGTGGAAACCATGAGCCCCCCAAGACAGGAGATGAAAATCTGCTCTTTCCTCTGGGTCTACTACGGCTATCCCACCTCCACCTATGAGGGGGTCAACGTGGAAAGCATGCGCTATGAATGCGGAAAGCTTCTGGCCAAACGCGATGAGGCAAGGCCCGACGTGGTGGCCGGCGTACCTGATTCAGGAATCGCCCATGCCATCGGTTATGCCAATGAATCCGGCATCCCCTTTGCACGCCCTTTCATCAAATACACGCCTACCTGGCCCCGTTCCTTCATGCCCCAGAACCAGGGCCAGCGCAACCTGATTGCGAAAATGAAGCTGATTCCCGTGGACTCGCTGATCCGCGGCAAAAAGCTGCTGCTGATTGACGACTCCATTGTCAGGGGGACCCAGCTGGGCGAGACCTCCGAATTCCTTTACCAGAGCGGCGCAAAGGAAGTGCATATCAGGCCTGCCTGCCCGCCCCTTATGTTTGGCTGTCCCTATCTTAATTTCTCCCGCTCCTCCTCGGAGCTGGACCTGATTACCAGACGTATCATCAGGGACAGGGAAGGCGGCTGCGTATCGGATGAACTGCTGGCAGACTACGCCAACCCGGACAGCGGTAATTACAAGGAGATGATGGAGGAAATCCGGAAGCGCCTGAACTTTACCACACTCCGTTACCACAGGCTGGACGACCTGGTGGAATCCATCGGCATTTCCCCATGTAAGCTCTGCACCTATTGCTGGAACGGAAAAAAATAAATCATCCAATCTGATAAAGGAGGGCATTGCAGATGGCGGCCGCCACGTTGCTGCCCCCCTTTCTTCCTTTTGCCACAATGTACGGCGTGTCCTCAAGGGTAAGGATCAGTTCCTTGGACTGTACCACGTTCACAAAACCGACCGGCGCCCCTATGACCAGGGACGGGGAAATGCTCCCCTCCTTCACCAGCTCATATAGGCGGATCAAAGCAGTGGGGGCATTGCCGATGGCAAAGATGCAGGGACGGCTCCTTCCAAATAACCGGGCCGCCTTCTCCATGCTGGCCACTGCCCTGGTGGTCCCTTTTTCTGCCGCCTCCCCGGCCACGTCCTTATCTGCCATGAAGCAGAGCGCCTCCCCTCCCAGGGCAGACAGCTTCCTTTTATTCACCCCTGACCATCCCATATTGGTGTCCGTGACGATTACCGCCCCCTGTTTGAGGGCGTCGATTCCCTTCTGTACTGCGTGCTCAGAAAATACCAGGTTCCCGGCGTACTCAAAATCAGCCGTGGTATGGATGGCCCGTTTGATGACCGGCTCCTGTTCCGGCTTAAGCCGGATTCCCATTGACTTAAGTTCCTGGTCAATCAGTTCAAAACTTCGGCGCTCTATCTCTGATGGGAGCACCTGTTCCAATTGTATATTTAACATCCTGTCTCGTCTCCTTATATGGCATCCCAAAGCCCCTGCTGCCTGTCCGTTACGGTTTTGTGGGTCTGTTCAGGTCTATTGCCGTCATTGCCTTAAAAGCAGTCTTTCTGCGTCCTATAACCCCATCATCTTATAGATGGCATCCATATCCAGACTGGACCGCAGCACATCTGCCAGCTTGTCATACTGCTGCTGACGGTAGGCACTGTAATCCCCTGCCTTTACCTCGTCCATGGATATCCCCTTTTTGGCTGCCAGGGAGGATACAATGGTCTCCGCTATCCCCGGATGGTCGAAGATACCGTGAATGTATGCCCCGTAGATATTCCCCCTGTTCCATCCGTCTTCCTTTACCCGTTTCCCATCACAGCCAGGCCGGTCCCTGTCCTGTATCTCCATCACATAGGAGACAGGACGGCAGATTACGGGTTCCCGGCGCCAGGAAACCAGCATTGCGGTATCCATGGCGCCGTTTTCCCTGTCAATGGCAGTGCATATGGATTTCATAACCGCCGATGCATTGGCCTGACAACGGGGCCAGGACGCCGTCCAGCTCCCCAAGGGAGCCTTCCACCTGGGTACGCACCTTTTCTTCCTGGAAATCAGTGCACAGCGGAAGCAGCCCCATACCGGCTGTCTCCCTTACGTCCGCGGACTCCACCCCGCCGGCATCCCTAAGGACCTCCCCCATCATCTGGTATCCGCCGCAGATTCCCCATATGGGCACCTGTTTATGGGCCAGCTTAAGCACTGCGGCCTCCAGGCCGTTCTGCCGCATCCACAGCAGGTCATCCATGGTATTCTTTGTGCCCGGGAGAAATACCAGGTCCGGCGTCCCTAACTCTGAAACCCTGGAAACATAGCGCAGGGACACCCCGGGAATCCTGGAAAACACATTAAAATCCGTAAAGTTGGATATCCGCGGCAGACGGATGACCGCCAGGTCCACCAAACCGGATGCCTGGCCGTTTTCCAGACGGGCG
>OCAS01001427.1_pt1 | contig 11903 bp, 20 predicted proteins | sample 1550751 | NCBI WGS metagenome assembly OCAS01 (sample SAMEA2580301, study PRJEB22360) | human gut metagenome | biome: human gut; feature: human-associated habitat; material: faeces | place: Denmark | collected 2008/2010
TTTAGATTTGAAAAACCCAGAGCAATGTCTGGGTCATTGATGTTATCCGGATTCAGTTCTATTTTGTGATGGACAATGTATCCTGGCCGGTCATGGCATGTCTCGCATATACCTCCATCGATGGACTTGCGATGCTTTATGTATGCGGCTCTGCACTTCTTCCATCTGCCACTGTTATAGAATGGCTTGGCGAACTCTCTTGCCATCAGGCTCACCTCTTTTCTGCAATACAAAAGCGCCCAGCCAGTTATCTGACCAGACGCTTCATTCCTCTATCCTCTTCATGAATACATGGATCACAATATTATCTAACATACAACTACCGATATATTCGTTGCTCTTTATGTAGTCCGGTATATTCTCACCCGTCATGAAGCAATAAAATTTCACTGCCATCGTTTTACTACAATTCGTTAAGAACCATATGCAAGGTGAATTATTCTGTACAATCAATTGCTTAATAACTATATCCTCTTTTTCACTTTTATAAACAGGCAACTTCACTATCTGTTCTGGAATAACATCAAGTTTTTGTTTGTACATTCTCATAATTTCACCTTCCAATTATTATCTATACTTGCCTATTGTAACTATATCACACCTTACGACGGAAATCTTGGAAATTACGGAAATCTTTTTATGTATCTCCAAAACCTATTGGATGCCTGACGTCCACTGTAACCTATCAACTCTCCAATCTCTTCCCAACTTAAATTATTGATAATTCTGTACCTGATAATATCCCGCTCCGGGCATGGAGCATTATTGATATACACTTCAACTTTTTGTCTATCCTCATGGAGTTTTCTCTTGTAATACTGAATCTCATTCCGAATCCGCTCGCCCTCTTCCACATACCATTCCATAAAATCCTTCTTGCCACCGCCCTTTGGCATATCAGATATGATATTGTTTTTATAAGGATTAAAATCCTCATGCCTGGCAAGCTCCATATAAAGTGATTTCAGTTTATTGTCATCTTCCTGCAGGCTATATAATTCTCTAATCGTCATTCTCTGGCACCTCCATTATGACTCCTCTTTCATTCAGGGTCTTTGCTACGTCAGCCTTTATCTTTATGATGGTCTTCTCCCCATTTATACTGCAGTATGCGTCCATATTTTCACGGAAAAACCATTCACATTCCCTGATGACCTTTCGGTACTCTATTTCTTTCTCTTTATGTTTTGATATATTATAATGCCGTAAGGCCGCCTGGTAATCCCTGACTGCCTGCAGCACAACTGCACACATGAGCTTTTTTACTCCTTCATCGTTAATTACCCATCACCCCTCTATCCAGCCTGTCAATTTCAGCAGTTACAGTATTCAAGGCATCTCTCAAAAACTGGGACTTATACTGTCTGTTCAGTTCCTGCGCCTCATCACAGAGCCGTTTCCAGAATTCCTGTGTTCCATCCGGATCACTGTATTTCCTAAAAAACCGCCAGGCAACTGTATACATCTCATGATACTTTTTTACATCTTCTTCGCTCATAACCACCCGCTGTCACCGACCTTTCACATGGTAAGCATTCATCATCTCCAAATCTTCCGTCATAATGGATGCAACTATCACAATCCATTTTTCTTATTATCATATACATTCTTCTCAATTTATAACACAGACTAATCAGATTCATATGGACCTCCTTACGAAAATGGTATTTCATCCAAATCTGTCGGCGGGAAAAATCCCTCAGTTGATTCCTTCCAGCCATATTCTTTGTATTCCGCAGTATTATTCCTCAGACGTTTCGTACTGGCTTCAAAATACAGTGGTATAAATTCATCCTGTACGCCTCCATCACGATCTTTACAGATTTCTATGACATTCGTGCTGCTATACAGCGGATTCTCGTCCTTCCAGCGGAACATCTGCTTCGACAATCTCCGGAAATCTTCATTTACTCTGTGAAGGATCAATGCGTTGTCCACCCGATTTACAATGTCATTACTCCCTGACACATCGTCCAGGCGAAGAAATCCTATGGACTTCCTGGGGTGGGCTACAAATACGATATGTACATTATTCTTTTTGGCGAAACTTTCCAGGAACTCCACAAAAATACTCTGCTGTCTATATTTGTCCATATCAAGTGCGGATATATTCAATGTCATCATGTTATCCAATATGATCAGGTCCACTTTATGCTCTGTCACGCATTCCTGCAACTTCTTCATGATCGCCTCGAATTCATTGCCGTAATAATTGTTATAGACATACACCTTATTATCCAGCCACTTCGATATAACCTCATCATACGGCTGTCTGACGACATAATAATTCTCAAAGGATGTGGATGCCACATAGTTTTTCCCGGCCGCCTGCAGGAGAAGCCATTTCAACAGGTTCTTCGCTGTAAGCTCACCACTGAATAGTGCAACCCGATATCCTTGTTCTGCCGCCTCAATAGAAAGTTGGGATATGATGCTTGATTTTCCTGCTGCCCTCAATCCGCTTATGCAGGTAACAAATCCTTTTTTTAACCCGCGAAGCTTTTGATCCAGAATCGTTATCCCTGTTTTTATGAATTCCTCTGGAGGCGTGACCAGCATCCTGATCTGCTCAGTGGTATAGAATACAGGCTGTCCATCTACTTCCTTTATCTTCTCTACTTTGTGCACCTGGTAATTTGGATTCTTATAATTTGGATAATGCCGTTCCTGCACGAACTGCTTGTCATAGGCATCTGGTTCAAACATCAGCCTTACATCCCTCCAGGTCTTATCCGAACAGGAGTTGTGAAAACAGTGGAATCCAATGGCTCCGTTGGACATCCGAAAGATACAGGCATCCTTCCCGGTATGGTTACTGTCAAACGGACATTCTGATAAAATATATTTCGTTCCTGTACCATAGTCCGTCTTCCGATATGATAATCCGTGTGCGTCCATCCAGTCCTCAATATCAAACTGCATAGGACTGTAATTGTTATAACGTTGCGGTTTCTCCGGTTCAGGGATATTTCCCGCCAGTTTCTGTAACATGGCTTTTTTATTCTGTACCGGTTTCCCCGGTGCCTTGATGATCCTGCTCATCCGATGAGGTCGTTCCTTTGTGTTTGAACCTTTCTCTGCCATAGTCCCGTACAGTTTGCAGATTCGTGCCGGATTAAAATTGGCAGTATCAACCTTAATCTTATCGTCGGAGAAGAACATGTCCAACACCATGAGGCATTTCTTTACCAGCTCCTTATTTTCACTATTGGATTCAAGGCCGATATAATACAAGAGATGTACGCCATTCCCGCTCATAGCCGTTATAGGTTCCTCAAAACCAGATTTTTTCATGTATGTATACACTGCGTTGGCTTTGTTCTGTGCCAGACAGATTTCCACATCACTTGATGATGTCCCAGAAGGACGGACCGGATCTATATCTATCATCAGCCAGTCATAGCAGAAAATATCTGTATCCGATGTATTCGGATTCGCATTCTTTATAAAGCAGTCTCGCTGGTCTCTGGAATAACAGGCTTCTTTCACATTATTCAGTGTGATATAAACATTGCATTCACTGATACGCATGGTACGCAGCGCTTTGAGAAAAGTATCCACATCACGAAAATACCCGCTATAGTTCTGTTTGCCTTCTAATATTCGGATCTCAAACAGCTCATTATCCGGCTTCATAAGAGTGATAGCCTTACGAATTTCTTGTTCATCATATTTCATTCTAATTTACGCCCTCCTTCCAAAGTGGCTTTTATCTCCGATGTCTCTTCCTGCTGCTTATGGATATAATCCTCAAATGGCTTATCCGGTCCTAAAAATGTGGCCGCAAGTTTTATATACCGATCTTCTTTATCCATCGTCCGACATTCCTCTGCATATAGTCTTGCGGCCTCCATCATATCCTCAACCTGATATCCCTCTTTTGCCCTGGCCTGGTAACAACGATATGCCTTCGCTTTCTCTTTGCGCCTGGGATAGCATTTCCAAAAAGATTCAAAATCCACACTATAGATGTTTTTCTTCTTTTCATTCTCTACATTCTTATCATTCTTGTTAGTTGCCAGGTGTTTGCCAGGTGTTTGCCGGGTCTTTGCCAGGTCTTTGCCCGTCTCTTTGCCACCCTCTTTGTCTAAAAGCTGATAATTCCCCCAATTTAAAATGGTTATGAGCCTTCCAGTCTTTGCCGATTCGTTTGCCAGAAATCCGAGTTTTTCAAATCTTGCTATAGCAGTTCTTACGTTCTTTACTGATATGCCTGCGCCCGATTTCTCTGCTATTTTATCCAGACTTGTGACAAATTGACCGGGCTGACAGGCAAATTGGGTACCGTTCCATTCCCACTTTTTTTCTCTATGATTAGCCATTAAAAGCAAAGTGATCAGGATGGATTTCTGCTCCGGAGTAGACAATTGCCAGATTGGCTTGTCAAGCAGCTCTCTATGTATTTTTATCCAGCCTTTATCATCTGACATATGCATCCCTCCTGTAAAACGTCTTATCTTGCTGTTTCTGGTCCTTTACAAAACACTACCGGCAGCCAGTGATCTCTTTTGTATTCCCGGAAAGTCTGGACAATAGGCATATCCAGACCACCGCCATCAAGCAGATATGTCAGAAATTCAGTAGGCTCCTTATGTACAACTTCTTCTGAATTTAATTCATTCATTATGTTTATGGCATCCTCTGACCAACCGACCCAAAATACAACATGATCGCACATCGGTGACAGAATGTCATAATTTCCACGGTAATCATACCCAATCTCATCCATAAACCGCTCAAGTTCCACGTAGGACACATGATTGTTTTTCCAGATATATTCCTTGATCCTCTGTTTTACTTCTTCTCTATTCATGTTCTGTTCCCTTTCCATCTTCTAATTCCTCTCTTATACACACCTTCACAGCCTCACTGGTATTGCTGTCCTCTAACATCTCCCACAGCTCGCGGTCCGTACTTGTTGACAATAGTGTAATCAGCAGCTCCTTAACCTTTCCCATTCTATTTGCCTCGTTTCCTTTGTCTTCTTCTATCCGCATATCAATATCGTCTAAATCTTCCACAATACGATTCAGATAAGTTGAAATACAAACCATAGCTTGCTGCATTGATTCTGTGCTTAAAGTATCTGTTATGTTACTATCTAATTGATTCGATAACCCAATAATTATGTTTGATATTCCATTGATTTCCGCTGATATTTCATATATTTCTCTTTTCATAACGTTGCACCCACCTTTTCCAGTTTCTTTTCAATCACAAGGTCAACTAACTTATTACAGAATTCAACAACATTATCAGGCATCCTCTTTCTCACCATATCGGCATTCCGTTCTTTTCTAAGCTCTGCTAATTCATCTAAATCCAGCCTCAATAATTCATAAATAAGTTCTCTTACCAAACCATCAAATTCGTTCATTGTACCCTCCGCTCAATCATCAACAGTGATAATCCCCTGCCCCATCAAGTATCCCAGGTAAAAGACATATTGCATCCCCATGTCCACTTTGTTGTGTACGGTTCTCCATCTCTTTCCTCTGGCATAATCTGAAATGTAATAAGCCAGGTGTTCCGGGAATGATATAGAATTATCATCATCCATATGAAAAGTGTCGATTACTTTTGTTATCATCGGCGCCTTCTCTTTGGCAGCTTTGTCCAGTCGCTCTTCGCTTAGCTGATGAACTGCATCCATCAGGATAAAATATGTAATATCCCCGTATATTTTGTACAGGAAATCAATATCCGGCTCCACCTCACAGCCTTCGTCATTAATCGCCTCTTCCTCATAGCTCAGTATCCTTAAAAAGCGTTTAATGTCATCATCCGGCATACACTGATTTACGAATAGCGTCTTATCCTTTAATGAGAACAGAATAACGAAATCTCCATATTCTGCTTTATGATGACAATGCAGCTGCAGGATCTGTTCCTGCGTCAATCTCCACGGACCTATGCGTTTCACGATAATTTCACTCATAATACAGCTCCTCTCTTTCTTTTTTGCTGGAACTGTGGTATATTTGCCTTGTCGAGGACTGTGTATACCACAGTTACTGCCTCTGCTTAGCCTGCCAGCTTATGCGGAGGCATTTTTCTGTTTCATCTCTTCCAACTGCTGCCGCAGTTCCTCCAGCTCTTTCATGGCCTTGTCATAACTCTCCAGCATCTTATAATAAATCTCTTCCGATATCACAATTCCCTTCTGCATCCCGTATTCCTCCTTCCTCGAATTCTCCATTCAGGTAATCTCCAAGCCTGTCCATGTTAATTAGGTATTTCTTGCCAGACCGCACAAAGACTATCCGGTTCTCTAGACACCATCTCCGGATACACCCATAACTGATTCCCGTCTCATCGGCAGCCTGCTGTATTGTCAGCATTCGTGGTACAGTTCCCATGCATCACACCTCCTTATAAAATTCTTTAAATGGCCTGTCATCAATCTCATAAGTATACATATCTTCGATGCATCCCATGTAAGCCATCAGAAAGAACCTAATATCTGTATTTTGATAATCCCACAGGAGATGTGCCGCTTCCATTTCACTTCCAATTAGCTTATCCATGCCTGCCTTTTTCAGCACGTGAAGTGTGAAATAATAGTCCTTACAACACCACTTTTCCCCATTATATTCCTTACTGATTGGGAATATCTGCTGGAGCTGATTTGGTGTTATCGTTCCGATAGACTGCATGATTTTGGAGAGTTCAGAGTACCGGTTTGTTATCCCCTGGATGCCGGGCCGTTTTTCTCTCCTCGCGTATTCCACTCCGTACGCTTTGATCCCCAGGAAAATATACTGTTTTCTCTTGTCTTCTGGCAATTTCTCAACATCATTTACCTGATTTTTCCGAAGAAATCTCTGATATGCTGCGGAATAAATGGCGTTTATCTCGGAATTAACCTTGTTTTTCTCCGGAACAACTGCCTTTTCTTCCGAAACTATTCCCTCTTCCGCCTCAATCTCTTTAACAATCCCCCTAATAGCTCTAAACAAACTGTAGTTCTTAATATAAAATATCTTGTCATCCAGCCATTTCTTCAGTCTCAGATAAAACCTCCAGCAAAGACGCCTGGCATGAAGTTCTTCTTTTATGAGCTCTTCAATTATGAATTTATCGTCTGTATCCGTTCCCTTTACTTCTTTCAGCAGTTCTCTGAGCTTATATTTTGAGTATTCTCTATATGTATCTAACATCTGATTCTTTACCCGGATATGCTCTCTCTGAATCCATGCATAATTCTCTAAATTGCTATAATCCTCTTCCGTGATGAATGAACGCAAAATGTCTTCACACTTGATTATGCCGACAGCATCTACATGGATATGTCCGGGATCCAGCCATGCAATATGCACGTGCTTAGAATCTATTAAATCCGCCTCTGCGATACGTTCACAGCACATCTTACCCCACGTCTCCACACCGCTACATTTAAGAATACTGTGTATATCAAACATAGGTTCAGGGATTTCCTGTCTATTCCTGATATATAATTTCAATTCCTTTTTTGTGTTCTCATCCATATGATATGTTTATCCTCCTATTATTTATAAATAACATTCAGTTTCTTGCCACTCTCAGATATGATTTCCGTAGGATAACCATGACAGTTAAGCCATTCTTCCACTTTCTCACATACACATTCCTTGTACTGCACGTCCACGCCGCTGTGACCGTTCCGGTTATATGGGGTATTCACACACTCCTCCGCTGAGATCTCCAGTTTACTGATGATTGCTCCGACAGCCTGAGGATGAAGTTTGCCTGACTTTGAGCATATCCCGAATTTCTCAGCAATGGCCGTCTTGTCGTATAAGTGAGCGTCTTCTGTCAGCAAAGGAATCCCTGAATCATATCCGGTGCTTTCTTTGTACAGATTGTTTACCGCCACTGCTATGAACTTAAGATCAACCCCGGCTTCCATATATGTATCCTTCAGGATCTTGGCTGCGGTGTTTACCGGGGATGGTATCTGGACCTTATGGTTATCTCCTCTTGTGTCTTTCTGTGGAATTCCGTCTTTGATTACATCCTCCATATCGTGGAAGCGATTTATGTATCTTGCTGTAAACTCGGTTCCTTTGATACCCGTAAGTTTATGTGCAATAAATTCACACCCCTTTTTTGTCACATCAAAGCAAAGATACTCTTTTCCTCTGCTAATATACAAACTCTCTCGAAAGTAATCTCGTGGCTGAATTTTCAGCCGTGAATTTGATTCCTGATTTTCCAGAAGTAAAAGTTCTTCCATATATCCCCTGATATCTGCTAATAAATTCTTGTGCTGCTTTTCTACCATCCTCGCCACTTCAACGCTACTAATTGTCTGTTCAATCTGTTTCTGCATATCAATTCCTCCTTTTCAATCTCCATCAGCATCTTTATAAGTTACTTCTTTTGCAAAAAAAATATTCATCGGATTTTCTATTTTCAGACTATCTATCATAATCTGAATTTCATCACTACCAAATTTCCCTGATTTCATTTTGCCATAAAATGTTTTAGGCGTTATTCCAAGCAATTTCGCAACTTTACTCTGCGATAATCCATTTTTTGCAATAATTCCTCTGAGTTCATCCGTTCGTATCAAACTCTCACCTCCCTCCATAGTAACTTTTAAAGCTACCGCTATTATAGCAACGGTCGTGTAACCTGTCAAGTTATTTTTTTATTGACTTATAACTTTTTCGTGATATAATTAAATTACTGGAGGTGAGAATGATGAAAAAATCCGAAAAAATTGGTGACCGAATTAAGTCGATCAGGGGAAAAATCGGAATGTCTCAAACCGAATTAGCACGAAAAATAAATTCAACAAAACAAACTGTCTATAAATATGAAAATAACATTATTACCAATATTCCTGTGAATAAAGTCGAAGCTATAGCCAGTGCTCTTCAAACTACCCCAGAGCATCTAATGGGATGGGATAATGATTATTACAGAACAGATGATGAAGTAACTGGATTAAATGGCTTAACAAGTATTCTTGAGTATTTATATGATAACATCCAATTCAAAGAATTCCCTGCCGCTTACGATCATGATACATTTGAAATTATGCTAACATCAGAAGAAACTACTGTCACTTTATCTGAGATGCAATATGATTTACTTTTTAATCATGTGTGTAGTAGCATTCTGAACTATATAAAATTAATTCAAGAAACTAATAATCCCTCAAAATCTACTGCTAATACACAATATTTAAACGCCGCTCATGCTCGGACTGATATCAAACGTACTCCTGATGGTCAAATGCATGATGATGCAATAATGGACGATGACAGCGAATGGGAGTGATGTCCTTTGATGTACGAAGAATTACAAAAAGAAGCCTATAGCAATGACCTAATTGTTAAAGAAAAAAAACTTGTTAATAATGATGGACTAATAAAATGGAATAGGATTGCTATCAGACAAAATATGCTTATAAAAGAAAAATCCTGTGTTCTTGCAGAAGAACTTGGTCATTACTATACTACATATGGTGATGTTATCGATCAGGATTCTGTAGAAAAGCGTAAACAAGAACTTCGCGCCAGAGCCTGGGGATATCAGCGGATTATAACAATGGACAAATTAATCGCTGCGTACAATAAGGGGTGTCGAAATTCTTATGAAATAGCAGAAGAATTGGAAGTTACAGAGGAATTCTTTTTAGAAGCGCTTCAGGTCTTTAAACAGAAATATTATCCTTATGTTCAATATAAAGATTATCTGATTCGCTTTGAACCGGATTTGCAAATTTATAGTTTTACCTATTGATTAATCCGCTTCGGCGCTTTAATAAAAATATAAAGACTGGGGGAATTATATGAAAAAGAAAATTGTAGCACTATTAATAGCTTCATTAATCATCTCTACGACTGCCTGTGGAACTGATGGAACCAAAGCGGGAGAAGAGCCGGATAACCAAACGGAAACAGAATCAGCCAATCCGGATGTTCCAGAAACGGATTCTTCAATATCTAACACCACAAATACTCCTAAACCGGCCGAAGAATCTGAGATATCTCGGGTCAGCACTGATAGTGTACAAAAGCAAATAGACATTCAGGCTGTACCAACATCAGAAGGCAATGTCTGCGCATTTATCACAAACAATAGCGACACTATTATAGACGAATTAGATGTACAGATACTCTATAAAGATGAATCCGGAGCTACTATTGATATCGCTGAAGACGGGCACGATATGGTGTTACCCGGAAGTACAGTTGTGTCGAGGATGGATGCACCTGATACTTACGCATCATTAGAATCTTCTGCTACTGTGGAATTAGGTGTTAATCCAAACTATGAGAATCATGCTGCCGACGTCGAAATAAACACGAATGATGGTGATGATTGCGTAATCGTGGAAATCAATAACAAAGGCAGTATTGATATTGAAGAAATAGAGTACATTCTTGTTTTTTATAAAGATGATGCTATTTCATTTGTTACCTATCCTGAGGATGTACGCGATGTGAAAGCTGGAAACGCCATCACGGAAAAAGTAGATACCTACGGAAGAAATTATGATAAATATGAAATATATCTTAATCAGGCACACACGTTCGGTCTTTATTGATTTAAAGAAATGGGGGGAATTATATGAAAAAGAAACTTATTGCTTTGCTAATCTGTGGTTTCACAACGTTTTCTTTATTTGGATGTACCAGCACAGAAACCAAGAAACCAGAGACTGACACTTCATCAGACGCTACAAAGGATGATTCAAAAGATGCTGAGTCGGACGCTGCATCGAACACTGAAAAAAAGGATGAAGTAAAAGGACCGGACTATGAATCAGGGACCACGCCCGAACTTTTAGAAGGTATCACCTATGAGGTACCAAAAAAGTGGGACAAAAAAATATCAGAAGATGGCAAAAACATATATTACTACCCTGACACCACCGGTACAGTACCCGTTATAGTAATGATCACTTATAGGGCAGTTGACTTTTCTACAACACCTGCAGAAGAAATTCCTGGTCTGCTGTCACAGGTAGCCGATGGGCTGAGTTCTGGTGAGGGTGTTAAGGATTTGACCAAAACGGAGGCAACATTTAATGATAGTCCTTCACTGACAGCTAAATATGTACAAACAGTAAACTCCGCGGACTACGATGTCATCAGCAACATAATCCCTGTGAATCAGGCGGGAATCCTGACATATACCTATGGGGTGAAAACCGGAATTGAGAACACATATCAGGAAGATTTTGATTATATCTATCAGCATATTACTCTTCCGGAAGCAACTAAACCAGCAGAACAGGCAGCCTCTGAGCCAACTCCAGCACCAGCCGCAGAAGAAACGGCCAATACAGGTGCTACAGTTGAACAAAAAAATGCATTAAACAAGGCTGCATCTTATTTGAGCTTTAGTGCTTTCTCACATGACGGACTTGTTGAACAATTGGAATATGAAGGATTTTCAAATGAAAGTGCAACTTACGCAGCAGATAACTGCGGAGCTGATTGGAATGAGCAGGCATTAAAGAAGGCTCAATCCTATCTCGATATGTCTGCTTTCTCATATAGTGGATTAATCGAGCAGTTGGAATACGAAAGCTTTTCAACCGAGCAAGCAACATATGCCGTAGATAATTGCGGGGCCGACTGGAATGAGCAGGCTGCAAAGAAAGCACAGTCTTATATGGATATGTCATCCTTCTCAAGAGAAAGTCTCATTGAACAACTGGAATACGAAGGTTTTTCTGCAGATCAGGCAGAATACGGTGTTTCAGCCGTAGGTTATTAAAAATTAAAAACCGGCCCCTGCGCCAACAGAGACCGGCCATACATCCGAAGATGTACACTATTACCTAAACAATAATATTGTATCATCTCCGGAGCAGCCATGCAAGCGGAACGCATGTTCACGCTGGCTGTTATTTGGTACTATAAAAGTGTAATTGTTGTACCGATACAAATATTGGTCACGCA
>OCAS01001432.1_pt1 | contig 11867 bp, 17 predicted proteins | sample 1550751 | NCBI WGS metagenome assembly OCAS01 (sample SAMEA2580301, study PRJEB22360) | human gut metagenome | biome: human gut; feature: human-associated habitat; material: faeces | place: Denmark | collected 2008/2010
AAAAAAAATAGTTTTTGATATAATGAATATTATAATAAATAATTATTTAAATAAAATATTATATAAGGATGTGATTTTATGGATTTCAAAATCAGAGAGCTAATTAATGATATAACCCAAGATATTATCCAAACATACAAAATCCAAATTCCAATAGTAAATATAAATCAAGTTGTTGATGCTTTAGGAGGCAAGGTAATAGAAGATTAAGTGGATACTCTGATGGATTTATTAGAAAAGTTGATGATTCATTTGAAATAGTGGTATCTCCTTATCAACCAGATACCAGAAAGAATTTTACCATTGCTCATGAACTTGGACATTTATTTTTACACATGGGTTATGGCATTGATGATGAACTATGGAATAGTCAAGATGGAAATCAGTATTTTAGAAGTGGCAATACCAATAAGGAGTATCAATCCAATGAATTTGCAGCAGCCTTGTTGATGCCTAAACATGAATATAAAAGAATTATGGATGAAAACACAGTAGGTAATAAGGTCGACACTTCAAAAATTGCAGAATACTTTAATGTTTCCTCTTATGCAGCATCTAATAGAGGGAAATGGTTAGGATATTTACAATGGTAGATGATAAAGAATATAAAACTCAAAATGTAAATAATGTTCATAATTCAGCTAAAAACGAAAACGCTTTTAATCTTAAAAAGTATAAGGAAAAACTTCAAGAAAATATTAATACTGATATTTATGAAAAAGAAAAAGAACCTAATCATCCAGAAGTGATTTTGTTCTTTTCTTTTGATATAGCTAATTCATCATTATATAAAAATATAAATTATAGCGGATGGGCTAAGGTATTATCACATATAATTCGTAAGTTACAATATAGAGTTTATGAAAACCTTAAAGCACAACTTTGGAGAGTTCTTGGTGATGAGGTAATTTTCATTATCGTACTAAAAAATTATGATGAAATTTATAAATACATAGATATAATCTTTGATATTTTAACAAGCACTGCTAAAGATATAAAAAGTGGTAATATATTCTCTACACTAGAAGGATTTTCTGAATCTGAAAAATACTTAATGAAACTTCAAAATATTATTTCATTAAAAGGAGCGGCCTGGATTGCTATAGTATCAAGAAATCCTAATTTTAATGCTTTAGAAAATAATGAACAATATGAAAATATTTCTGCTATGTACGATTTATCCAATAATTATAAAATATTTGAGTTCTTAGGAAATGATATTGATGCTGGTTTCAGAATATCAAAGCAAACATGCCCAGAAAGACTTGTTCTTAGTTTTGAACTAGCTTATATATTATCAAGAAAAACTGATATTTTATCTAAATTACATATAATTACATATAAAAAATTAAAGGGTATCTGGAAAGATAAACTATACCCTATCATTTGGTATCATAATAAAGGAAAAAATAATGATATAGAATTTGATGATAGTTTTTCTTTTGATGAAATAGAAGAAAATGAATTGGTTCGAGAATATTTTTTTAATAAAAAAGGAGAAAGTAAATTACTAATTGATTCTTTTATGTTTAATTCTGTAGACAAGGCTTTGGATAAAATACTTATAGACAGAAACCTTAGTGATAAGATTGAAAAAATAGGTGACGTAATTTCTAAAACAAACCCCAGTTATGATAAAAATACAATAGATAAAGACTATATAAAAGTAGATTTAATGGAATTACACTGTGTTGCGGTTTGTTATAATAAATCAACTTCAAAAATATTAATTGCGAAAAGAAGTGATAATAGAAATAATAATGCGAGTAAATGGGAATTTGGTTGTGCTAAGGCAAGTCTAGAAACTTCAATTATAAATACTATTAAAGATGAATATGAAAAAGATTTTAATATAAACATTGAACCTATTACTGATTGCACAAGAAAAGATGATTGCCAACCTATACCTCTAGCAATTTATCAAGTTAAAAAAAGTGATGGTTTACACAAAGGCATTATAACTCTCGCAGAAATAATAAATGATTATGATATTTCTAAATTTGAACCCACATCAAAACATAATGAACTTGCATGGATAGGAGAGGATGAACTTGAAGATTTTAATGAAAACACAGTACCTGATTTTAAAGAAACTTTAAAACTAGCATTTAAAAAATTAAATGAAAATCAATTACAAGAATCTACAAATATGTAAATAGTATTCTTCTATGATTTGATTCTATCTTCATAGAGGAATACTAACCAAATAAAACATTTTCTAAATAGCATTAAAAACTACTACAAGTATATATATAAACAATATAATACCACCTAAAATAAAAGCTTCTACTGACTTTTTTACATTATACATTTTCTTATCACAGATTAAAGATAATTCTTTTATTTGAACAAGTGCATCATTAATCAAGTTTTCTTCGTCTTTAAATGCATTTTCAAATGCTTCTTTGTACTGTTCATTATTTAAAGATGCTATCTCTTTATAATAAAAAATAGATTTATATTCATTTTCTATTTTAGAATTCCTTGGCTTTAAAACCATAATCGAAAAATAAATTGAAATAACAAATATACATAATATAACAATGTAAAATAGCATCTCTAAACATCTGATATTACTTATACTTAAGTGATTCATTATTTTTTCCTTCCCTGAAAATAAAAAACCTATAATTGCACTATTTAATAATAGTAAAAAACTAGCTTTATTATCTGATTTTTCAATATAGTAATCAATTCTATTTACTATAAACTTCGCTATGTCTATTTTTTTATCCATGATTTTACTACCTCATTTCATTAAATTTTATATTGATTCAAAATTTTATTTTCTACTTATTATCATTGAATAAATTATTATTTGGAAATAATCTTATTGAAATAATAAAAATATGTGAAAGAAAGTAATAACTAACTATAATTACTACTTCCTAACTTAAACATTCTATCTCTTCCAATTAAAAGTAAGATATCGTCCTCTATAAGTTTCATATTCTCTTATAATATCCAATATTTCCTCCCTAGAAGTTGCAATTAAACTTCTATCAAATAGTTCAATCATTCTATTGCTATCATTATCAGAAACATTACAAGACTCTAATATCTCATTATTAAATATTGCAATAGCATACCCAGTACCTATTTTTATCTCATTTAATTCATGTAAATTATTTGCTGCTCTAAAGATATCAGCTTCAGCCAATCCACCTAAATCTTCGCTTCTATTAATCAAGTTATTAAGTTTAATACTAAAAGCTGCTCTTACAAATCTCTCATAAACCAATGCATCCATACATAAATCCTCCATTATCACAATAATATATTTACATTATATTACAATAATAGAGTTATCACAACAAACAACCACTTCTAGTTGATAACTTTTATCTATCTATTAATAAAATCCAATGCTTTATAAAGTGTATCAAATCTATCATTACCTTTTATCATAATAAATTTTTCTTTAGTAATAGAACTTATCTTTTCACATGCGCCACCTCCTACAACATAAAGATTTTGCGTCTGACCTGGCACGTAATCTTTTATATCACATATCAGTATTTTCCCATCATTATAACCCCAACCAACTACAGTTGCAGGGATTTTGTCAACTTCTCCATCATAAACTATTGTATGTTTGTACATCTGTTTAACTCCCTCATTATTTATATTTTTATTTAATACACCTTCTACAATTAACTTAGCAATACCTTCATGACCTAGTTTCTTAGCTTTATCATAATCTTCTTTATTATCACAGAAGAAACTTTCAATTAATACTGCTGTAGGCTTTGAACTATTTAAGATATATAATCTTTTATCTAATTTAGCACCTCTATTTTTAAATACTGTACCTAGTTTATCACATATTCTAGTTGCATACTCTAAGCCTTTATTACTATAATATAGGACTTCTGAACCTTTACCTTGACCGTTACTTGCATTTAAATGTAACTCTATAAGTAAATCATATCCTCCACTATTAACTCTAGGTATTTTATAAGACTTTTCTTCATTCTTAGTTTTAAACTGCTTTTCTGGGCATATTATTACATCTACCTTATGCCCTTCTTTTCTAAATGTATCTGCTAATACTGGTGCAAGAGATTTGTTGTATTGATACTCGTTAACTACTCCATCAGCAGAAGTACATGCTCCACTTTTTAAAATACTGTGTCCTACTGTTATACATATTTTCATTATTTATTTTCCTCCTTCAACTGTTTGTAAGTTTGGTTTATACCTATTGATATACCCCAACAAATCACGCCTTGTAAGACTGCAACAGGACTTAGTCCTAACATCCAAATAGAAAATCCTATACCAAGTATTAATAACACTACTGGAATATATTTGTTATCTAGTTGCTTATACTTCTTACAGCCCTTACCTATAATAGAGAGAGCAGCTACTAAAATTAGCAACTGCTCTGGTATAAAACTTATTAAATTATCCATCTCTTATCCTCCTAATTAATTAAAATATTCCTCTTTGAACTGCAAATATAAAGAACCCTACAAGTGTTGTAATCATTGTACCAATTAGCCATTTGAGCATACTTGTAAGTGAGTTTAGATTCTCACACAATGCTTTTAACTCTGCTTTAGACTCTATATTTGCTATTTTTAATTCGTCTATTTCTTCTCCATGTTTATTTATTCTTGTTTCATGTCTTTTTAAATCTGCTTCGAAAAGTTCTTCATTCATGAAAACCTCCTAATTTTTGAATTAAAAAAGACTATGCTATATAGTCCTCTCCTACAATTTCTTTATATTCACTTGCTGTTATCTTATTCTTTTCTACTGCCGTTTTAACTTGCTCTTTAGTCCAATTACCATTATTATAGAAATCTGTTATTATCTTGTACCAATTCATTTATATCACCCCATTTGACATTAATTGAAATGTTAAATCTGCTATTGTTTGTTCTGTAGAATTTACTTTGTCTTCTATGCTACTTTTAATATCTGTATATCTATAGAAAACCTCTTTAGTATCTATATTTATAAATAACTTTGTTTCTTTATTTTCTGTGTATTTTGGTGTTGGTAATTCCTCTATCAAAATACCTTGTTTTAAGTTTTCCTCCGATAACAAATTTGGTTCATAGTGTATCATACCAACATATTTTATATTTTGTTCTTCTGTATCCATTAAATTTCCTAAATAAATCATAATGATTCTCCTTTCTCATCCGAATAAACCTTTTTTGACAATATATTTCTAAAAATTCCACTACTAATAAAGAAAACTATATCATTTATTACAAACATACCAGCACTTGGGTATGTTTCAGTAAGTTTTCGGTAGCTGTCGATACGTTTAAGAGTATTTAAACTTATTTTTACAAAAGGACTACTAGAAAGCGAATATATAGCATATATATATCCATTATATATATCAAAATTGTCATATTTGCTATCGTCTGAATACACAATTAAATTTAAATTTGCGTCATATTTTACTAAAGCACTTTTTTTGTTGCTATCAATTTCTATACCTCTTTCTGCATCAGATGCAATAACAAAATCATTTAAAAACTTAATGTTTTTCATATGCAAATATCCTCCAATTCTAAAATCTTTAGCAATGGCAAAATCAAAATTTATTTTAGATAAATGACATGTTGTAATACTACTTGAATTTGAGTGTTCTGTTGTAGCATAAATAGCATTCTTATTGCAAACAAACTTACCTCCTTTAAAATTGTAAATACCATTAGAAACTAAATTTTTAGTTAACATTATATACATATCAGATATTCTAATTTTATGAAGTGTAGAAGAAGTCTCATCTCCATATACTCCATAAATAAATTCCCCATAAGTACATAACTTATAATAAGCACCTTCTATTGACTGCACTTCAATTCCTGTTGTCTTATTTATTTTATATAATTTAGTATTGTCAGATATAAATAAATACTCTTGTGTAACACAGATACATGAGAAGTTAGCATTAGCTAAAGTAATGTCAAAAACTACTGTTTCATCAATAGCATTAATTTTAATTAGATGAGTTTCTTTAATTACATAAAAATATGGTTCTTCATATTCAAAAGTTTTGAAGTTCCCACTACATCTTTCAATATATTTTATAGCTCCATTTGTAACTAAATACGGATAGTTATTTGAAAGTGTTGTTTCTCTTAAATCTAATCGCCCCTCTTTTATATCAATTTTATTCTTTATTTCTTCCCATGTATCGCTTGTAGTAACCTCTGCACCTTTGGAGTTTAATGCTGTTACTACATTATTTTTAGCATTAACTCCACTTTGAAAAACCTCTTTTAATGCTCCTTCTACATTATCACTTGTAAAATTATTCTCTGTATCTTCTATAGTTACATTCTTTGCTTCTAATACAAGATTTCTAACTTTATTAACTAACTCTTTAAAAGTCATTTAGTCACCTTCTTTCAATAAAAAAAAGAACCTACTACGCTGTTGGTTCTATTCCTTCTACTACTCCACTATTTTTTATAATATAATCCTCTACTGCTTTTCTGTATTCTGTGTTAGTTACATCATCAAGTTGAAACTCTCTATTTTTCAAAGGGTTTAACCCTCCATTTAATATTCTTTCTGCTAATATTCTTACCACAACATTATTTATATTCATTATAAAATTCCTCCTCCGATTTCTTGATTTGTCAATAAAAGTAATTGATTTTCTAACTCTTGTTTTTCTTTTTCTGCTTCACTTACATATACTGGTATTTCTTCCAAAATTGGCTGTTTTGTTTCTATATTTATACCTACAATTCTATTTTTAATATAATCTATACTTCCATATGGAATATCAATATAATGTAATTCAGTTATTTTATTGTGTGGTAATACATCCCCTGTTGCTTCTCCTGTTTGCAAGAGTATTTTACCTGTTTGGTCACATATAATTCTATTTGCTCTATCCACTTTATCACCTCTATTAAGTATTCATAAATTTAACAGCTCTCCAAGCATAAGTAAAACTTTCACTACCACCTGGTAAATAAGCAGGAACTTGAACGCCATTAGCATTAAACCATACATCCCCTCCATTATTGTTATAAATAAAACCATCACCAGTATATTTATCGCTACCACTTGAGCGACTATAAATTGCTACAGCAACAAAATCTTGTTTACCACTTGTAGTAAAACCACAACAAGCAAATGTAAAAAATTTATAGTCAACTCTATAATCGCTGTCATAATATTCGCAGTCAGCTACAAAAATATTAGGTTTAAAAGCTAAACCATTAATTTTGAGCCATCCACCAAATTTAGAAGTTGTAGACCTTTTATACTCATAAGCAATTTTAGTTCCGTCGCTTCTTTGTGCAACAGAAGTACCACCTGCTACTTTAAATTGAGAATTTAACTGTGTTATGGTATTATTAGCTTGTGTTAACTGGTTCATCAAATCCTGCACACTAGCGTCCGAACTATCAAATGATGCCTTTATTTTCTCTGATAATTCTACTAAGGTATTATTTAAACTTGCTTCTATATTTTTAAGTGCTAAAGTGTTTATAATACTTGTTTTCCCAACTTTAAATCCTGCATTAACCTCAACTAATTTTGTTGATATATCATTTAAATTTACATTTTCGGGCAGTGACATTATATTCTTACTTATACTTAACACTTTTTCTGCTGTAGCATTATTACTGTCTGTAACAACTATCTTAAGTGTGTGTAGTGCATTATCTTCTAGTGTATAGTTAATTGTTTTCTCTGTTGTTAAATCTGTTGTTATAGTTTCTTTTAACACATCATCTATAAAATATTCTATTTTTGTAAGCAATGTAGGGTCTGTGTGGTCAGCTTTAAATGTAGCTGTAATGGAATTATAAGAAGATACTGTTAAAAATGGTAATGCTTGTAGTAATGTTATTTTAGCATAACCATAAGCACCAGCAGTATTTCCACCAGATTCCATAACAACATTATCAAAATAATATTCAGATGTTGGTGTGTAGCCAGTAGGCTTATAACTATCTTTAGTTAATACGTAGCCACTTCCACCTCCACCTGCTCCCACACCATTCATTCCTGCACCACCAAACCAGCCACCTCCACCGCCTTCGCCAGTTGAATCTTTAGCAGAACACCCTTTTCCAAAACTTCCGTTTTCTGTGCTTACACGACCAATACCACCTTGATATTGAGTACCGCCGGGACGATGTCTGTCGTTAGCGCTATACCCAGTACCTCCTGCTAATCCTCCTCCTGCCCCACCAGTATAAGGATGGTATGAACCACCGCCACCACCTGCGACAATTATACGAGATAGCAAACCTTGCTCATTATCCCAAGCACCACCAACGAGCCTTATATCAGTAGCACCACCACCGTACATAGAATAATAAGTACCCATAACCTGTTGATTTAAGTAACCTTTACCGCCACCATTAAAACCACTTTTAGTGTTATTACTCGTAGATGAAGAAGCAAAACCACTTTCGCCGACGTAAACATATAATGTAGTTTGTTTTTTTAATGTAATTTCACCTTTAGAATATCCGCCTTTAGCATCAGTATACCAGGAAGAATTATTGATACCTCCAGAAGAACCCCAACATTCAAATTTATATTTACCAGGTTTCAATATAACACTTTGTGGCGAACCATTATAACCAAAATTCCATTCAGTCTGCATTTTCTCACTCTCCTCTCTAACAATAAGTTATTAACTCATTTACACTAGTTGCAATATTAGATAAACCACCATTTACCTTTTCTTCTAGATTAACAAATCTATCTTCGATTTTCTTAGACGAATAAGTAGTCATTTCAGATACTCTGTTATCATCTACAGTTGCATTAATAAAATGAGTTTCTGCATTTCCATTTATCACATAAACGTTTAATTCTGACCTTGTTTCACTTCTAATTTCTATAGAATTATCATCGATAATTTTAAAGTTTGTAACTACATTTTCTTTTGTAGTAGCATCTATAATATTTACAACTATTCTCTGTGTTAATAAACTATGTGTTACAGTTGATTTGAATCCACTTTCTGCATCCTCAACCCAATCGTCAATTGTTATTGTTTGAGTAGATGCCACATTAGAACCACCTGCGATTAATTGGTCAATTTTAATATTTTGTTTCTCATTTTCTGTGTCAATTCTAGTGTTTAACTCTGTTTTAGCAGTTTCTAAATTATTTGTTAATTCTGTTTTAGTTGTATCTATTTTAGTATTAACAGTACCTATTTTAGTTTCTAAGTCTTGTATATCTTTGAGTGTTGCAAAGATTATTGTTGGGTCAATTTTAAGTTCTATATTATTTACATTAGATACAATAAGCACAGTTTTAACCTTCATGTCTACCACTGCACCTTGTTCTATAGAAGGTTTATAACACTCTTTGTATTTAGAAATGGCAATTAAATTATTTTCATCATCTAAATATCCTATTTCTCTTATCATAAATCCGCCTACACTTGATGGTATTAAACTCTCTAATATTATACAATTTGGTGCAGTTTCATCTGTGGTTGTATTTCCGATATTGCCTTCCCATACCACATTTTTGAGAGCTGTCTGACTCTCAGTTGGAGTATATTCACTCCCTCCTCCATCACCAAGTTGAATTTTTACAAATCCCACTTTATTACCTGTGATACTTGCATTTGCTATCTTTGCTTTTCCTACATCTGTAATTATAGTGTAATAACTTTTATCTATAGCCAATATATCACCTCCTAAAATATTGTTATCTCTTGGTATCCAACTCCATTGCCAGTTAATACATCAATTTCTCCATAAGTTTCTATATCTGGTGGACTCCAAGGGTATATAGTTATTTCTTGACCTATTAGGGTTGTTATACCAAAATTCATATAATTGTCTTTACTTACAAGCACTCTAGTGTAATCTAAAGTCATGTTGCAAGGTTTAATACTACTTACAAAAGAATGAACCTCCTCAAACCAATCTTGATTTCTAGCATCACTCTCAAGGTGTATGTTATAAGTAGCATTATTAATAGTTAATTCATAATTGCCTTCTCCAACTACATTATCTAGCCAGTTCCTTAAAAATCTCTCTGAGTAAGGTAATTTACTTATATATTTACTAAAAATCCTAAACCTTCTATCTTCTAAACTCTCATTACTTTTAGGAGTTATAGACATTATCTTTTCCCATCTTTTTATACCACTTATAGTTAGGTCCTCTAAAAACTGGTCATTTGATAGGTCCTTTAATTTATCATGTAATATTTTTATTTCTTTATTTCCTACATTAAATACTTTTATATATTCTTCTTTATCTTGTAGAATTTGTGGTAAGTAATTTATTAGATTAATCTCTTTATCCAACTACCTCACCTCTCACTACTATACTGTTACTATTTATTGTTAGATTAGATTTAACCTCATTTATCATTGTATTTGCAATGTCTAATACTCCATCAATACTAAGTAATCTAGTTTCAATTTGAGATATACGGACTATTAAGTTTTCTTCATCTTCCCAACTCATGTTAAGTTCATTTAAATAGTCGTCTATTGCTTCTTCTGCAATTGATTTTATATTCTCCCAAGTGTAGCCATTTTTGTATGTTATCTCTGCTGATATATTTATAGTTGTACTTACAACACCTGTAACAGTAACTTTATGCCCTATTGGTGCTAATCCTAAGCCTTGTCCTTGATGTCCAATTGGGTCAATTTCTTCTTGCACTAAATTAACTAAATCCTCTGATGGTACTTTGAAATTAGAGTTAATTATTACTAACTTAACAGTTCCTCCACCGTCCCACACAGGATAAACCTTAACTCCTCCAACATCTTGTATTTTGTTAACTTCATCTTTATAATTTTGCATATTTCCACCAAAGCTCTGTGAATTTAGGCTATCATAATATCTTTGTCTTAAACTATCCTCACTCTCTTCATCTTCTCCATTTATCAGTATTTCTGTCAGTTCTGCTGTTTCTAATTTGTCTATATATTCGATAGGTATTAGTTGTCCCAACTCAAAAATAGGTCCCGCAGTCTCACATTTCATCTTATATATACCTTCAGATATTCTCTCAATTGCTACATAGTTATATTCTCCTAGATTAAACCTAGAATCAATAGGAATATCTATGTTAAAAACTCCTTTTGCAATTGTATTAGTGGCTTCAAGTGGTGTAATACCTCTCTCTTTACATCTCTTCTCTAAATAATAATAACTAGCAGTATCTACGAATGTTTGGTCTAGTAATTCATCCATAGCAATGTATGTTTCTGTAAGTTCTATAGCAACAGGAGCAAGAGCATTATATATTATAGAACCTTCCCTTTTATCAAAAGTATCTGGTACACTATCTAACATTCTTTTAATTATATTTTCAAATGTCATTAACTCAAACAATTATACACTCACCACCTTCTCTGCTTTTATATTTCCATATTTTGTATGAACTGAAAATCTACATTGTACTTTACCCTTTATATTTTGAAACTCAAAATTATCTATATTTTCAATCCTATCATCTTGAATTAGTGCTTCTGTTATCCTTCTTTCAAGTTCGGGTATTACATATGAAATAGGTTCTCCAATTAAATCATTTAATTCAACACCATAATTTCTAGAATAAATAAGGTGCTCATACCTTTCAGTATTTAAAATTAAAAAAATGGTTTGTTTTAATGCTTCTACATCATCACAAATACCATCTACTCTATTTTTCTCTATATTCAATTTAAACGTCTTACTTGGTTCTTGTCTAACATCAAAATTAATTATCGATACATCTTCTATATCATAGTCAATGTTATCTGTTGGTAACATTTCATCACATCCTATCTAAAATCAAGTATTGTTGCCCTCCTTGCATCCTAATTAAGACTAATTTATCTCCTATCTTTTTATCTGTATATCTTTTAAATGTATCTGTTTGTATTAGAAAAATTTCACCAA
>OCAS01001434.1_pt1 | contig 11844 bp, 7 predicted proteins | sample 1550751 | NCBI WGS metagenome assembly OCAS01 (sample SAMEA2580301, study PRJEB22360) | human gut metagenome | biome: human gut; feature: human-associated habitat; material: faeces | place: Denmark | collected 2008/2010
TGTAAACGGCGGCGGACAGCCCCAGCAGCCAGGACATGTGCGCAACACAACGGATATCCGCGGCCTGCGTGCAAAGGTCCTTTATAACATTGATTCCGCCAACCCGATCCGTAAGTCCCATGAGAATCCTGCAATCAAGGAACTTTATGCAGCTTACCTGGGCCAGCCTGGAAGCGAGGTAGCGCACCACCTCCTTCACACCACGTACGTAAAGAGGGAAATCAATAAGAAGTTTACCAGGGAAGTACCCAATATTGCCATAGAGGTTGGCGATTACTAAGGTTTTTTGCAAGCAATCATGATATACAAAACAGCGGACTGCAGGCTTGCCCCTGCATCCGCTGTTTTGGTGTCTGCCAATGATTTTGTTTCAGCTGATGTTTTCCATCCCTTAAGTCAGCATCCCCATCCTCTTAGCCTCTGCAATGGCGTTGGTCCGGTTGTTGACCGACAGTTTCTTATAGATATTCTGGATGTGGTAACGCACGGTGGGCAGCGACACACACAGCCGCTCCGCCATTTCCCCATGCTTAAGGCCCTGGGCCAGAAGGGACAGGACCTCTTTTTCCCTGTCCGTTAAAAGATTCCCCGGGGCCAGGGACGGACCGGCCTTAAGCTGGCTGCTGCACAGGGACAGAAGCTTATGCCTGTAATCCTCCGGATAGGACCCTGTCTCCAGTGCATCCTTCAGGTAGTCCGAGATAAAGCCTGCATTTTCAATGAAGGGCATGAACACCGCGTCCTGGGATGCAATATCCAGGGCTTTCTGCAGGGTCCTGATTCCCTCTTCCCTTCCATAAAGGTGATGCTTTGCCACGGAACAGTAGATATGGTTGAAAATATACCCAAACTGGCAGGAATGGATATCGAACCGCCTCTGGTATTCCTGGCACATGATTTCCAGCCGGATATGGTCCTGCTCCATCATCAGCAGCCGTCCGGCCACAATATACGTAAAACCAATCCCATCAAATATCAGGTTTGTCTGTGCATTATCCGTGTTCCTCAGCCAGGCCGGGACTTCATCGGTCCTCCCTGTAAGCAGGCTGATATATGCATGGCATAATTCAGCTGTTGTATTCAGCACAGGCTGCTCCTCCAGCCCCCGGTTGTCCATCAGTTCCTGCATGAGCTGTCTGGCTTTTGCCGGCTCCTGGCTGATCAAGGCGTGCCTTGCCAGGGCAAACACGGCGCAGATTTCAATGGAAAGCTGGTTATACATCCTGGACTCAATGATTGATTTGCGGGCAGGCAGACTGACCGCGTCAAAATCACCGGTTTCCAGGGAAAGCTCTGCCTGGATCAGGTTACGGTATCCGTGTCCGCAGTACTGCACGGCCCGCTCCAGCCAGGAATAATTTTCCGATATGAAGGAAGCATCCGCGGTCAGGTGTCCCGGGGTTGTATAATAGGTGTATAGCATGCTTGGCGCGCCGTAGGTAAACTCGGTGCGGTTGCTTACAATACAGGAATAGCGGCCATTAAAATACCCCACTGCCTTCTTCGCATGCTCCACAATCTGGTATGGATTATTAAATGCGCAGAATATCCAGGTGTTATGGATTTCCCCCAGGATCCTGCTCTTTCTTGGGACAGGAAGGGCGGCCTGCTTAAAGTAACGCTCCATGGTCTCAAGCTTCTGCACAATCAGCTTCTTGGTCTCAACCAGGTCATGGGACCAGAGCAGGCTGGCCCGCAGATAGCGGAGCATGGCCAGCGGATAGGTGAATTCCTTGTCCTGGGTGATTTCCCCCAATATTTCTTTTATCATATGATACTGGATGGCCCCGATATCCAGATTCCGGTCTGAATCCAAATCCCTTAATATCCTGTCATAATCCCCTGCAAGATAAAAATAATTGTATGCACGGAACTGGTTCCCATGCCCCATGAACCATTCCGCCATCCTCATGTAAAGCTGGGCCGTTGCACAGCCTTTACTCTCTGCCTTCTTCTGCAGGAACGCCTTAAAGATATCCGTAATCTGATAATGGGATGATTCCTCATGAAAAACAATCAGCGCATTGCTGGTGAGAAGTCCCCGGAGGATTCCGGGGGCATCTGCGTTTCCTGTGATGCAGACAGCCTGTTCCGATGTGAAGCTGTCCAGGAATGAACATTCTTCCAGAAGGCTCTGTACCTCAGAAGAATAGGTCTTATAGAAATTATTTTCCAAAAGCACTTCCAAGGGCTCGTTGCTAAGGGTCATCTCCCCGTTCTTAAGTCTCTGGCTCAACAGATAAATCCCTGTAATCCATCCCCCGGTCCAACGGAATATCTTATCCGTATTCTCTCCCGACACCTCCATGTCCTGCAGACGGAAATACTGGTTTATCTCAGGCTTCCTAAACCGCAGGGTGTCCTGGGAAATGATATGGCACAGTCCCTTGGACAGCAGCTCGGTCACCGGAAGGGCGCGGATGCTGCGTGTCAGAAGGATGATGTGGAGGTTGGGGATGTTCTCCGCCACAATGGCTGTCAGCAGGTTTGCCGTCTCCGCCTCATCAATAAACTGATAATCATCCAGTATGACCCACACCGGGGTATCAAACTGGGTATCGCTGATAAGGTTCACGATTTTGGCCAGCTGTGCCATGTCCATGGGAAGTCCCAGGTTCTTAAGGCGGCTGCCCAGGCCTGGGTTGCGCTTTTCAATCAGGCTGGTAAGCCGCTCCCAGAAATAGGCAATGGAACCGCAGCTGCCTGATAATGGGATATAAATGGGCGAATACTTCCTGGCCGCCATGTAGGCCTGGATGGATGAACTCTTCCCAAACCCCATGGCCGCCTGAAGGATGGTCAAAGGATAGGACGACATGTTATTAAATTCACGTTCCACTCTTGGGCGCCGAAGATAAATTCTTTTATTAACAGGCTGCATGCTTAACCACCTTACTCTAAAATGACCAAAAATCAGCTGATAGTATGGGGAATTTTATAACTATTACTCACACTATCAATACTGATAGTATATGGGTTTCGTATAAGAAGCTATAATCATGATAAATTATAAACAATCAAATTGCAATAGAAATACGAAAAAACTGGAGGTATCTGACTATGTTTGCTGATTTAGTAATCCTGAACGGAACCATCTGCACCGTGGACCGTCTGTTTTCCTATTGCCAGGCCGTTGCGGTAAGGCAGGGCACCATCATTGACCGGGGCACCACGGACCAGATGAAGGCTTATATCGGAAAGGACACAAAGGTAATTGACGCCCAGGGAAAGCTGGTGCTTCCTGGCTCCAATGATTCCCACATGCACGCATGCCATACCGGTTTTACCATGTCCCCTTCCTTCCTGGACTTAAACGGGCCCCATTATGACTCCCTTAAGATCATCCAGGACAAGGTCGCGCTTGCAGTTTCAAAAGCAGGCCCTGGGGAGTGGGTGTTCGGATGCGGCTTTGTGGACAGCAATATAAAGGAACTGGCTGCCGAGGGACGATTGATGAACCGCTGGGACCTGGATCCTGTATCCGGCAATGTTCCCGTGGTGCTTACGGACTTTTCCCTGCATTCCCTGGTCTGCAACAGCGCGGCGTTAAGGCTGGCGGGAATTGACGACTCCTACCCTGAGGTCCCCCACAGCGTGGGCACCATCGGACGCACGCCGGACGGCAGTCTGACCGGGCGGTTCAATGAATGGGGTGCTGAAAACCTCCTTCTGAAAGCCTGCCCCATCTTAAGCGACCAGGAACTGGAAGACTGTATCCTGCGAGTCCAGCGCGAATGCAACCGCCAGGGCATTACCTCCCACAATGATATCCTGGGCGAAGGAGGGGAATACCTTTACCGGGGTACCTGGGGCACCAGGCCCATGTGGATTTACGAAAAGCTGAGACAGGAAGGAAAGCTGACCGCCCGTGTTAACATTAACATCTTCTCCTCCATCATGGGGGAAGCCAGCTATGACGCCATCATCCGTGGCACGGACCGCATCCGCACCCCTGAGTGGGGCGACCGGGAATGGGTTAAGGCAGATGCTGTCAAGTTCTTTGTGGACACGGACGGCCCCCACTGGCTGAGGAAAGAATCTGACCGGCCGGAGGGGGCCGGCGGTTCTGCCTGGAACGGCAGTGATGAGGAACAGGCGGATGAAATCCGCCGCACCATCATCGAACTGCACCGGAAAGGCTGGCAGATGGGTATCCATTCCATGGGCGGCAGATCCATGGACGTCTGTGTGGACGCCATTGCCGAGGCAGAACAGCTCTATCCCGGAAAGGATTTGAGACATTTCCTCATCCACTGTGATGACCAGACCAGGAAATGCGCTGCCAAAATGGCAAAGTTCGGTATCCTGGCAGCCATCCAGCCAACCGCTGCCAATATCGTGTTCGGCTGGAACACCCCGGTCCTCAGCGACAGGGAGGAAATCTTCAATTACCAGGCCTACGCCGACCTGGGCGCCATCCAGACCGGCGGCTCGGACTCCACCTGCTTCTCCCTTAACTGGCGCCAGGGCATGCAGTTTGCAGTTACCAGGACCACGCCCGCCGGCGTATCCGCAAGGACCGACCTGGGCATGAGCCGGGAGGACGCCATCCGCATGTACACCATCAACGGCGCATGCCAGGAACACATGGAGCACAGACGCGGTTCCATCGAAGTGAACAAGGTAGCTGACTTCCAGATTCTTGACAAGAATGTAATGACCTGCCCTGCAGATGAAATCGGCACCGCAGGGATTGACATGACCATCTGCGGCGGCAGGGTTGTTTATGAAAAAGAAAATTAAGACAGGAGGATTTTTAATATGAAACACAGGATCATTGATTTCCACACCCATCTGGGGGACATTTTCCATGAAAACAAGAACATTGCCTTTAAGCGTCCGGGCATCGTGCCCCACGAGGACGGCTTTGACCCATTTAAGGATCTGGAGGAATCCGGTTTTACAAGACCGCTTATCGTGCCGGACCAGAAAGCCCAGAACGTGCTCATTGACGCGGGCCAATACCGTATCTGGGACAGGGCCAACATCTACACCACCGGGGAAATGATGGACCGCTGCGGGGTTAACTATGTGGTCTCCCTTCCCATCATGCCCAATACCAGTTTTGAGGAGGCCCTGGCAGCGTCCAGACTGGATTCCAGATACATCCCCTTTACCTGCCCTGACTTTGACCTTACGGATGATGAAATGATGGAAAAGCTGAAACGCGACATTGCAATGGGGGCCAAGGGCCTGAAAATCCATCCAATCATCCAGAACATCGAGATTACGGATAAGCGGTGCGAACGTCCCATCAAGCTTTTCGGGGAACTTGGACTTCCCATTACATACCACTGCGGCGTCAACGACTATTATAAACCGGATTCCCCATACCTTAAGATGACCAACTTAAACTATGGGAAGCTGGACTACACCTTTGAACTGCTGAAGAAATTCCCTGACTATACCATCGTGCCTGCCCATGGCGGCGGAAGCTGCGGCGGCGAGCTGGAAGCCCTTTCCGCTGAGGTCAGGAAACATAATTATAAAAACGTGTACGTAGAGACCAGCCACAGGGGCGCCGCGGATATCCTGAAGGCAGTGGAGCTGTTCGGCGAGGACAGGGTCATGTATGCAACAGACTGGCCCTTTGACACCTGCGACTGCAACATACGGTGCGGCGAGGAAGCCCTTGGGAACGACCCGGTGGCCATGGATAAGTATTTCTACAAAAATGCGGCACGGATCCTGCATCTGGAAGAATTTTAACCGTGCGTCACAGAGACAGACTGGAGGAAAGCGTATGAAAAAGAATAATAAATGGTTGATGTTTTTAATCCTTCTCATCAGCGCCATCACGGTTGGCGTGTCACAGTTAAAGATTGCGGCCGTGATGCAGGACGTGGCAGCCGCGCTGGGCGTTAGCACCACACAGGCGGCCCTGCTCATGTCCGTGTTCACCATTGCAGGTATTGTGCTGGCCATTCCCGGCGCAGCCATCCAGGATAAGATGGGGCCCAAGAACCTGCTGCTTCTATTAATGGCCTGTCTGGCTGCAGGCAATGTCCTGGGCGCTGTCAGCGGCAGCTTTGCAGTGGTTGTGGTCAGCCGTATCATTGAAGGGATTTCCTATGCAATGATCATCATGGTGGGCGTTACCATGATTAACACCTGGTTTGCAGACGGCGGCGCCAGCACGGCTACCGGCATCTTTAATACCTTTGCCGCGGTTGCCAACTTCATTGCCATGAACGCCAGCATCCCTATCATGAAAACCATGGGCCTTAAGTCCCTGTGGTGGGTGGTTGCCGGGCTGTCCGCCCTGTGTCTTGTCCTGGTAGCCATGTTTATCCAGGCGCCCCGGGCAGCCTCTGAGGGCGGGGATAACTCCAAGGCCACCATCGGCGAGGCAATGGCAAACCTGAGGGTGGATGTACTGTCCCTGGCCATGTTCTGTATTGCCTTTGTACTGTTCGGCTTCATTACCTGTTATCCACAGCTGTTCCAGGGTTATTATGGGCTGACGGCTGAAACGGCAAACTTCTATTCCAGCCTCAACGGACTGTTCGGCATCCCCTTCTGCATCCTGTGCGGCGTCCTGGTGGAAAAAACAGGAAAACCCTTTGTGATTGCCATCATCGGGGCAGTGGGCACCGCCCTCCTGTGTTATACCATGCCCTATCTTGGGCCGTCCACCTACATCGTCCATGTGCTGGTCAGCGCAATCTGTCCCGGCGGCCTGGTGATGACCTCCATCTTCTGCCTTGCGCCAATGCTCAGCAAGCGGCCTGCACTGATTGGATATTCCATGTCAATCATCAACATGCTGTACTACATCGGCGTATTTGCCTCTACCCCAGTGATTGTGGGCGCTGCATCCAGTTCCTGGAAGAGCGCTTCCCTGATCATGACAGCCGCAGGAGCCGTGGTACTGCTGTTTGTGGTGGCCTCCATGGGCACTAAGGAAGCTTCGTCAACCGTAAAATAAAGAAAAGGAGATATGAGACAATGGGAGAATATATGTTAGAACAAAAGGTAAAACTGCTGTGCGGACCGGGAAAGGCAAGTGAAATCGGCTCCCTGGCCGCAAAACTCGGCAAGAAAAAAGCCCTTCTTGTAACGGATAAGGGAATCGTTGCAACAGGAATCCACAACAGGGTGGTGGATTCACTGGAACAGGCAGGCGTCAACTGTGTTGTTTTTGACGGCGTGGTTCCCGACCCCACTGCCCAGAATGTGGCGGATGGATATAAGATGTGCGCGGACCACCAGTGCGACCTGGTAATCGGAATGGGCGGAGGAAGCCCCATGGACACCTCCAAAGCCATTAACCTCCTGCGCTTTAATCCGGAACCCATACTCAGGTATGCAGACCCTCAGACCTCCATGGAGCCTGCTCCGGGACTGATTGTAATCCCTACCACCTCAGGCACGGGAAGTGAAATGTCAGACGGTCTTGTAATCAGTTCAGATGGCGTAAAGCACCCCATCCTTGCCCCGGCAGCCGGCGCACAGTATGCTGTCATTGACCCGGAACTTATGGTGGGGATTCCTCCCAGGCTGACCCAGGCAACCGGATTGGATGCCTTGAGCCATGCCATGGAAGGCTATACCTCCACGGCCGCTGACACGGCCACGGACATCATCAACGAATCCCTGATGCGCACCATTGTGGAATGGCTTCCAAAAGCAGTGGAAAACGGCGGGGACGTGGAGGCCAGGCAGCAGATGGCAGTATGTGCGTCCATGGCCGGATGGATGCTCCAGTATTCCCATACCAATGCAGGCCACTCCATTGCCCACATCCTTGGTTCCCATTACCACATCCCCCATGGCGAGGCGTGCGCCTATGCACCCCCCTGGGTACTGGAATTCAATGCAGCCGCCATGCCTGACCGGGTCATGAAAATCGGCCGCATACTGGGCGCATCCTTTAAGGGGGGTGAGACCCCGGAGGAAATCGGCGCCATTGCCAGGGACGCGTTCATCCATTTTTGTGATGTGACACTGGGAAAACTGGATATCACCAGATACGAAGTGGATAAAGCCACATTTTCCTCAGCCGCGGACGATATTGCCGGAGAACTGTTCCAGGTATTTAATCCCAGGAAAATGGAGCCGGCGGATGCCCTTGATATCTTAAATAAGATATTTGCCTGATTGCATCTGACCCCAATATACAGAATAACCGTGACGCACCCAAACGCATCACGGTTATTTTATAGATATTACTGTTCTGTGGTTGTAAAGGTTTTAGATACAATCTTCCAGGAGCCGTCCTCCATCATCAGAAGATGGAAATAATCGGTCAGGCACGTGTTCCCCCTGAATCCGGTTTCATGGACAGCCGCGCTTGCGGTACGCCCTGTAATGTGTATGGACTGGATTTCCGCCTGATAGGGGTCCTTCCTTAAAGCCATGGAAGGGCCTGAGGCCATATCCTCAAAAAAGGGTTCCGGCGTCCCGTCCACCAGCGTGTCCCCAAGATAACCGGTCATTTTGGCATTTTCATGGAAACAGGATTTTAAGAGGGGGATATCGGATTCATAGGTCCCGTTTATGTAATTGAGAAGGACCTCCTGGATTTTCATATAGTTCTCTGGTTTAAGCATATGCATCTCTCCTTTTCTGCCCCAGGGTGTGTTTGAAAATTGCTTTCCGTCAGCTGTGCGTCCCAGGGGCGGCGCTTATTTATAATCTGTATGTTTTTATTATAAGCAGCCGGAAGGGAGGTTCAACTATAGAAAGTGATAGTATTTCACGAAAAAAATAATAGGAAGGATTCAATGTGGAAAGAAAAAACAATAAACAGACATTCATTACGCTGTGTGTGATCCTTGTGATTGGAATCGGCTACATCTATCAGATGGCGCCCTCGCCTGTTCTCGGACAGCTTAAGGACAGGTACGGCATTGGGAACGAGGCATTGTTAAACCTGGCCGTATCCATTGTCCATCCCCTGACCATCGGAGCATCCCTGTACGGGGGCGTCCTTTTAAGGCGGATGGGCCTGTACCGCATGTTTATCTGGACCCAGGTCCTTTTGGCTGCCGGAATACTTATGAACCTGGCTGCCGGGGACTATCTGGTCTTTTTGGCCGGAAGGGTGGTCTACAGCGCAGGGTTCGGCCTGGGAATCCCATTTATCGGGGCAGCCATTACCAGCTGGTATTCGGGGAATGCCAGGGAACGGATGAACACGCTCAACGGTATGTTCCCATTTATCGGGACCCTCATCAGCTTCTCCTGCCTCACCCCCTTAAGCAGGCAGCTGGGTTCCCTGTCCCATGCCTTCGCCATATGGGCGGTTCCCCTGGTCCTTCTCCTGCTGTTCTGGCTGACAGTGGTGCGCAGGCAGGACCTTCCTGCGGGCCAGGACGATGACAGGGCCCAGGAGCCGGCGCCCCCGCAGGAAAGGGGCGTTTACAGTTACCTGTGGGGAAAGCAGGGCATCCGCCTGCTCTGCATCATATTCATGATGGACTTTTTCTGCTATTCTTACATGGTGGTCATACTGCCTACCTATCTTGCGGAGGCAGCAGAAATGGAGGCGTCCGCCGCCGGCCTTCTGGCAGCAGCCGCATTCCCGGCCATCGGAATCCTTGGAAGCATGGCCGGGGGAATCCTGATGTCTGTCACAGGAAGGCGCAAACCAATCCTGGCAGCCGGACAGGCACTTAAGCTGGCCGGGGTCCTTGTGCTGACCCTCTGCCTGGAGCATTCCCTGATAATGGGCATTGCCGGAATCATTGTGTTTGCAGTGGGCAACGGCATGTGGATGCCTGTGATGTACACCATGCCCATGGAAATGGATGGGATGGACGACAGCCGGGTGGGCGCCGCCTTTGCGTTCATGTCCTCCTGCGGCTTCCTCATGGGATTCATCTCCCCCATCCTTGGCGGCGGCCTGACAAATACCATCATGGCCATGGCCCCCCATAAGGACCTGGTGCTCCGTCACGTGTTCGGGCTTAAATGGAGCCTGTTCCTCTTTGGTTTTACCAACATCGAAGCCCTGGTATGCGCCCTCAGGATTGAGGAAACCGGAAAATGATAAAGATACTTATAAACAGGAATCCGCTTCCCCAAAGCCCAGTACAACGCTTTTCGGGACGCGGATTCCTTTTATTTATTAATTTCTTTATTGTATTTATTTCCGTTTATGTATTCCTATCAATCCATCCGGCCCGCCATGCAGCCGGTCCAGCCATTGCACGGCCTTATACCAGCTCATTATATTTCCCACGCTTCACATAATGGGTGTGCAGCAGATGGTGGGACAGGTGGCTGCCCGGCGTTCCCAGGTACTCGTCATACAGCTTCATCAAATCCGGGTTCTCATGGGATTTGCGCAGCACCTTGCGTTCATCCTCGCTGTACAGGGCCCTGGCGCGCTTCTCGCGATAATTTTCCTCACTGCACCGGGGCTGACCGCCTCCGTTGATGCATCCTCCGGGACATCCCATAACCTCAATGAAATGGTAGGGGGAGGTCCCATTTGCCACTTCCTTCATCAGCATGGACGCCCCCTCCAGGCCGCTGGTTACTGCCACGTTCACAGTCACCCCTTTCAGATGTCCATACTCAGGAAGAGTTTCTTCTATAGTAATGGATGCTGTCTTTACCTGGTCCAGGCCCACGATCGGCGTTACGTGAAGCTTTTCAAATGGCAGTTCATTTCCGGTTACCAGCTCATATACCGTACGCAGGGCCGCCTCCATTACGCCGCCGGTCACGCCAAAGATGTCAGCTGCGCCGGTTCCCAGGCCAAGAGGCGCGTCAAACTCACCTTCGGGCAGGTTTACAAAGTCAATGCCGGCCATCTTAATCATCCTGGCCAATTCCCGTGTGGTCAGGACCGCATCCACATCCCGCTGTCCGTCCACCTCCATCTCCGGACGCTGGATTTCGTATTTCTTGGCCGTACACGGCATGACGGATACAACAAATAAATCCTTGGGGGCCGTACCTGTACGCTCCGCATAGAATGTCTTGACCACAGCGCCCATCATGGTGTGGGGGCTCTTACAGCTGGACAGGTGGTCCAGTTCATCCGGGAACTGGTGCTCAATGTGTTTAATCCATCCAGGTGAACAGCTTGTAATCATGGGAAGGGCCGTATTAACCGGATGGCCGTCCCCATCCTGGGCCCCCTGGCCCTTAAGAACTGCATTTAATCGTCCCAGAAGCTCCGTGCCCTCCTCCAGGATGGTCAGGTCCGCGGAGAACAGAGTGTCAAACACATCATCAAAACCGATTTCATGAAGGGCGGACGCCATTTTCCCGGTGACTGGGGTTCCCACCGGAAGGCCGAATTCCTCACCCAGGGCCGCGCGCACAGCCGGCGCCACCTGGACAACCACACGCTTATCCGGGTCAGCCAGGGCGCGCCATACGGGTGAAAGGCCGTCTGTTTCCTTTAATGCCCCGGTGGGACATACAACCGTGCACTGGCCGCACATGGCGCAGGCCGTGGAGTTTAACGGCAGTCCCATGGCAGGGCTGACCACTGTGTCAAATCCCCTGTTCTGGGCTTCAATGGCCCCTACTTTCTGTATCTGCTTACACACAGTGACACACCTGCGGCACAGGACGCATTTGCTGGTATCCCTTGTGATGGATGGGGAAATGTCCACCAGGGGTTTTGTCATGGCGCCTTCAAAGCGGCTTTCGGCCACGCCCAGCTCATATCCCAGGTCCTGAAGTTCACAGTTCGTGTTCCTGCTGCAGTTTAAACAGTCCTTTGGATGATTGGACAGAAGCAGTTCATAGAGTACCTTCCTGGCTTCCAATACCTTGGGGGAATGGGTCCTTATGACCATGCCCTCCCGCACCTTTGCCATACAGGACGCCTGCAGGTTCTTCATGCCCTCCACTTCCACCACGCAGATACGGCAGGGGGCG
>OCAS01001436.1_pt1 | contig 11800 bp, 10 predicted proteins | sample 1550751 | NCBI WGS metagenome assembly OCAS01 (sample SAMEA2580301, study PRJEB22360) | human gut metagenome | biome: human gut; feature: human-associated habitat; material: faeces | place: Denmark | collected 2008/2010
TAATTCGCATTTAAGCCATCTCGTGCCATATCTACAGCATGGACAAAAGGAAAATAATACGCAATATCTTTAAACAAGCCTCCAATTAAATCTAAACTAAACCATGTCCCACTTAGCCACGCGGTAAGATTAGTTAATAAGGCACCACAGATTCCTCCGACTTGTCTATCATTAAAAATAGTGCCACAAAATAAGCCGATTGCAATAAAAATAATTGAAATGGGGATTGTACATAAGATGGCAATAATGACATCAGGTGTTATTTTTAAACCTAGACAAAATGCTGCTAGATAGCAAAGTAAAGTCTGTATCAAGGCCATTGGTATTAATGGTAAAGTATATCCCAAAATATAATCTTTAGCTGTCATAGGAGTAGTAAATAATCGTGCTAATAATGATGACATTCGATCACGAGAGATCAATGTAGCTGAAAATAATGATAAGAAGGACAAGCCAAATACTGCAATTCCTGGTGTTAATTGTTTTAGTGAAAAAGGGGTGGCTGGAATATTTTTTTGGATTGTTGTCAATAGTAACAAGATAACGATTGGAAAACCTAAACCAAAAATAATATTAATAGGGTCACGTAAAATTTCTTTTGTGGTTCTTTTAGCAAAGGCCCATGTTCTCATTTTCAGTTCCTCCTGTTGCAAGTTTTATAAAGGCATCTTCAAAGCTGGTTGTCTTGGCGAATTTAATTAGTTCATTTGTGGTTCCCAGGGCTTTGATTTTACCATCTTTCATAATACAAACATAATCTGATAAAGCTTCGGCTTCTTCGAGATAATGGGTAGTTAAAATGATAGTAATCTTACCTTTTAGTGCTTTTATTGTGCGCCATAATTGTTCTCTGGCTAAAATATCAAGTCCTAGTGTTGGCTCATCTAAAAATAAAATTTGTGGCTCACTAATTAGGGCCATAGCAATACTTAAGCGCCGTTGATAACCACCCGATAGTTTTTTACTTTTTTTAGCAGCAACATCTTTCAAATTAAAAGCGGTAATCATTTCGATGACTTTGTTATTGATTAAAGTTTTTTTAAAACCATGGATTTCCGCCATTAATTCCAAATTTTCTCTAACGGTTAAATTCGGTGCGATTGCAGTTTCTTGGGGTGAAACGGCGATAAGCTCTTTAACAAAGAGGCTTTCATTAACAATGCTATAGTTATTGATTCTAGCATCACCGCTTGTTGGTTGAATCAAACCCGATAACATTTTGAGTGTAGTAGTTTTACCGGCTCCATTTACTCCCAATAGAGCTAGTAATTTTCCTTGTTTGATTGATAGATTTAAATTATCAACAGCAAGTTTATCATTATATTTTTTTGTTAAATTTTTAATTTCAATCATTTCCATGATAATCAGTCCTTTTCATTTTTGGGTACTCCTAATTCACTAACAAAGTTAATAACATCACGCTGATGAACAATAGCTAGACCACGTTCTTCATCACCAAGGATCAAAACTTTATCACCAGCGGAAATTTTAAAGATTCGACGTGCTTCTTGAGGAATTACGATTTGTCCACGTTCACCAACAGTAACTGCTCCAAAAAAATGTTTTCCTTTGGGAGGAATTACGATTCCAGCATCATCTTCATCATGATTGATTAAATTATCAATTGTTACATTGTATATTTTTGCCAATGCCATACAGCTGTCAATATCAGGCAATGATTCACCGCTTTCCCATTTTGCTACAGATTGACGTGATACACCAACTTGCTGTGCAATTTCTTCTTGAGTATATTGATAATGTTTTCTAAGCCAAACGAGATTCGTACTAAGCATATTTTTTATACCTCCCATATTTAGGATTATACGTTAAAATCAATTATTGTCTATCAATCAAAGTTGCCTTGAATGTTAAAAATAGTTGCATAATAAAACGGTATGACTGTCCATACCGTTTTACATTTATTCACTTAAATCTTCACCATTTGTGGCAATGACTTTCTTATACCAGTCAAAAGATTTTTTCTTACATCTTGAAAAATCTCCTTCATGATTATTATTGTAATTCACATAGATAAATCCATAGCGTTTATCATATTCACCAGTAGAAGCAGAGACAATGTCGATCGGTGACCACATTGTATAACCTAATAATTCTACTCCATCATAGTCAACTGCATCCCTCATAGCTTCGATATGTGCTGCTAAATAGTCGATACGATACTGATCATCGATTGTTCCGTCTGCTTCTACTTTGTCATAAGCACCAAAACCATTTTCAACAATCATCATTGGTAACTCAAAACGGTCATGGAACCAGTTTAGGCACCAGCGTAATCCTAGTGGATCGATTTGCCAACCCCAGTCTGAAGCTTTTAGATGAGTATTTCGAACAAAGTCCTCACTGAAATAATCATATGTTTTTTCATTACGTCCTTGATATTTTGAAGCAAAACTCATGTAATATGAGAATCCAATATAGTCCACTTTACCTTGAGATAAAATCTTTTTATCTTCTTCAGTAATAAAATCATAACCTTTTCTTTCGAATTTTTTCAATATATGATTTGGGTAGTGACCACGGGCATGGACTTCAACATACCAGTATTTTTGATGCATTGCTCCTAAAGCGTTCATTACATCAGTTGGATTAGGTGATGCAGGGTAAACAGCATTCATCCCAATCATACATCCAACTTGTAAATCAGGATTGATCTCATGAGCGGCTTTAACAGCTAAAGCAGAAGCGACTAATTCATGGTGAGCAGATAAATACATTAAATATTCTGCATCATCATCTTTTTTTAAAAGTACAGCTCCTTCTTGGATTAAGTTGTGCTGAGAAACATCAGCTTGATTATTGATTTCATTAAAAGTCATCCAGTATTTAACTTTATGCTGGTATCTTTCAAAGCATACTTTGGCAAATTTAACGAACATGTCGATTGCTTCACGATTTCTAAAACCACCGTACTCTTTTGCAAGTGTCCAAGGCATTTCGAAGTGCGATAATGTTATAATTGGCTCAATTCCATATTTATGACATTCATCAAATAAATCATCATAAAATTGTAAACCCTCTTCGTTAGGTGTTTCTTCATCACCCCGAGGAAAAATTCGTGTCCAGGCAATAGAAGTTCTAAATGCTTTGAATCCCATTTCAGCGAATAAAGCAATATCTTCCTTATAGCGATGGTAGAAATCCACCCCAACATGATTTGGATAATCCTCTCCTTCGATGACGCCATCAGTTAAGCGTCTTGGCGCACCAGTTACATTATTCCCTGCTGTTTCGACATCAGAGCAACTAATTCCTTTTCCACCTTCTTGCCAAGCTCCTTCAGCTTGATGTGCTGCAATTGCACCACCCCATAAAAAATCTTTATTAAATGTCATCTATATCGACCTCCTTATTTATAAATATATTATACTACGAAATCAATAAAGATAATGGAAATAATGATAAGAATGATAAATATCTTACATAATTTTCTTTAATTGACTTTATTGGATGATATATTTATTATGTAAGTAATGGGGTGATTTTATGATAGGGAAATTAACAGAAGGAAATATTACCAGGGCATTAATTAAATTTTCAATTCCAATGATCTTAGGAAATCTTTTACAGCAGCTTTATAATGTAGCTGATACTTTTATTGTTGGACATTATATCGGAACTGATGCTCTGGCAGCAGTTGGCTCATCTTTTACGATTATGACTTTTTTAACTTCCATTATCTTAGGTCTTTGCATGGGGAGTGGAATTTTATTTTCGATGTTCTATGGGGCTAAACAATTAGATAAAATGAAAACATCTTTTTTTGTCTCTTTTGTAGGAATCGGCATTTTTTCAATTGGATTAGAAATAGTTTGTCTTTTAGCAATTGATCTAATTTTAAATTTTATGAATATTCCTAGGGATATTTTTACGGATACCCATCAATATTTGTTTATAATTTTTCTAGGTCTAGTTTTTACTTTTATTTATAATTATTTTTCCTCGCTATTAAGAGCTTTGGGAAATTCTAAAATCCCATTGATCTTTCTAGCATTAGCATCAATTATAAATATTGGATTAGATATTTATTTAGTGGCAGAAGTTGCAATGGGGGTAGCTGGAGCTGCTGTTGCGACATTGATTGCCCAAGCTTTTAGTGCTATTGGTATCATGCTTTATGTCTTTCTAAGTCAAAAAGAATTGTTACCGCAACGAAAACATTGGCATTTTGAACGTGAAATATTTGAGAAAATCAAAGCGTACTCATTATTAACTTGTATCCAGCAATCAGTAATGAATTTTGGGATTTTAATGATTCAAGGGTTAGTAAATAGTTTTGGTTTAGTAACGATGTCAGCTTTTGCTGCTGCTGTAAAGATTGATTCATTTGCTTATATGCCAGTTCAAGATTTTGGTAATGCTTTTTCAACCTATATTGCTCAAAATAAAGGAGCAGGATTAGAAGAACGAATACATAAAGGATTTAAAGTAGCAGTTGTAATGGCTTCTATCTTTTGTATTTTTATTTCTGCCTTAGTCTTTATCTTTGCTGATAAGCTAATGCTGATCTTCATAGAATCTTCAAAGTCTGAAATTATCTATCAAGGGGCTCAGTATCTAAGAATTGAAGGTGCTTGTTATTTAGGAATTGGATGTTTATTTTTATTGTATGGTTATTATCGTGGGGTTGGTAAACCAGGAATTTCTGTAGTTTTAACTGTTATTTCGCTAGGGACACGTGTTGTTTTAGCATATCTTTTAGCACCATTATTTGGAACTTTGGCGATTTGGTGGGCAATTCCAATTGGCTGGTTTTTAGCTGATTTGATTGGGATTATGTATGGTTTAAAAAAAGAAAGGTGGACTAATAGATACATCGATAAGTAGAAGGAACGACATTTAAATCTTTAGAAGTCGCCTTTTTAGATTAGAAAAACAGTTTGCTAGTAACAGGATGTTTTGATTAAGAGGAGCAATAGACGTAGAAAAAGACTGTTATTACAACAGTCCGGTATCAATTTTAAAAGAATAAAAATATTTTCTTATTAATAAGTGTTAAAACATGCCATAATATACTTTGTTGCAGAAATAATGTTCTGTAATGAGCAATTCAGCTTAAGATATTATAAACATGATTACTATATTAGAAAAGTAACTTTTATCTTATTGTTTTTAGTCTAGATTTTCTCCATTTGAAGCAATTACTTTTTTATACCATTCGAAAGAATCTTTTTTACTTCTTTCTAAAGTACCATTACCTTCATTATCACGATCAACATAGATAAAACCATAACGTTTTTTCATTTCACCAGTAGTAAATGAAACACAGTCAATACATCCCCAAGGGGTATAACCAATTAAATCAATCCCGTCAAGTTCAACAGCTTTTTTCATTTCTTTAATATGAGCTTTTAAATAGTTGATGCGATAGTCATCATGGCAAGAACCATCAGCTTCTTTAACGTCAATGGCACCAAAACCATTTTCGACGATAAATAATGGTTTTTCATATCTTTCATAAAAAATATTCAATGCATATCTTAATCCTTCTGGATCAATTGCCCAGCCCCAGTCAGATTCTTTAATAAATGGATTTTTAACAGAATGCTCACTTGAACCATCAGTTGCTTTAGAAACATCTTGATGTGCAGTTGAATCTACAGTATTAGTCATATAATAACTAAATCCTATGTAATCTACAGTTCCTTCAGCAAGGATTTTCTTATCTTCTTCTGTAATGTTAATATTAAAGCCTTTGCGTTCAAACATTTTTAAAGCATATGCAGGGTAATGACCGCGACATTGAACGTCACAGAAGAACCAGCGATCATGCATCATCTGATTTGATAATACCATATCAGCAGGACGACATGAAAATGGATAAATTGGAACCATTGCAATCATATTTCCAATCAAAAAGTTAGGATTGATTTGTTTACCAATTTTTACTGCTAATGCACTTGCTAATAAAGTATGATGACCGCAAATATACATCGCTTCTTCAGGATTATCATAATCTCCAAAATGAGCACCACTATTAGTCCAGCCAAAAATATCATTTTTAAAATTCATTTGATTATTAATTTCATTAAAAGTCATCCAATATTTAACTTTATCTTTATATCTTTTAAAACATACTTCAGCAAATTTAACAAAGAAATCAATAGTTTTACGATTCATAAAACCACCATATTCTTTTGCTAAATGATAAGGCATCTCAAAATGAGATAATGTGATAACTGGCTCAATTCCATATTTTAATAATTCATCAAAAACATCATCATAGAATTGTAATCCTTCTTCATTGGGTTCTGTTTCATCACCATTAGGGAAAATACGAGTCCATGCGATAGATGTTCTAAAGCATTTAAATCCCATTTCCGCAAATAAAGCAATATCTTCCTTGTAATGAGAATAGAAGTCAATTCCAACATGGTTTGGATAATATTCATTTTCCATGATTTGATCAGTAATACGGCGAGGAACACCATGTGCTCCGGCAGTCATCACATCAGCAACACTATATCCTTTTGAGGTATTTAAAACCCCACCTTCAAATTGATGAGCAGCTAAAGCGCCACCCCATAAAAAATCTTTACTTAAAGCCATATAATTTAATCCTCCTTATTTTTACAGTCTCATTATAACCAAAAAAATAGGTTGGTACAAATTTTTTTAGCTAAATGTGTTAAAATAAAAACGATTGTAATAGATTACACAAAATGTAACAGGAGTATAGGAAAATATGGAAACGATGATTGAATATGTGCATAATCGAATTAAGAGAAAAGACTACCAAATTGCAATTGATTTTACAATGGGGAATGGTCATGATACTTTATTTTTAAGTAAAGTGGCTAAACAAGTTTATAGTTTTGATATTCAGCAGGAAGCTTTAAATAATACAAAGAAGTTGATAGAAGATACTGATAATGTAAATTTGATTTTAGCTTCTCATGAAAATTTTGATTGCTATGTAAAAAACTTTGATGTAGGAATTTTTAATCTCGGTTATCTCCCCAATGGAGATCATCAAATTACAACTATGGCGGACAGTTCTTTGCAAGCAATAAAAAAAGCAGTTGAATATTTGAATCGAAAAGGAGAATTGTTTTTAGTTGTTTACATTGGTCATGATGAGGGAAAAAAAGAAAGTTTGTTAATTGAGGAATATGTCGCCAGTTTAGATCATATAAGTTATAATGTAGCGTTGTTTAAAATGATGAATAAGTTATCTGCTCCATACGTAATTCAAATTGAAAAAAGATAATTATATTAGATGCAATAACTAGGTAACAATGTTATAATATAAGTAATTAAGGAGGTAAGCAATATGGTAAAAAGAATCGACGTTACCGTAACTGATCCAGTTGGTCTTTATGCGACTCCAGCAACCGAACTAGTTGATACTATGAAGATGTTCAACAGTGATATTAAGTTAGTCTACGCATCTAAAACTGTCAACATGAAATCATTGATGGGGGTTCTATCTCTGGGTATTCCAACAAAAGCAAAAATTGAAATTATTGCTGATGGAGAAGATGAGGACGCAGTTATTAAACGGGCCCTTGAATTAATGAAGGATCTAGGAATTAGTGGGTAAAACAATTTAATAATTGGGACTCTTGTCCCTTTTATTTTGCCTATTAAACGATAATATGATATAGTAAAGACGAATTTTATAAAAAAGGGGACATATAGATGGAAAACTTCTTAAAACTAATAATTGCTTTTGGAATTGGCTTTATTCTTGTTGTTCTAGCAATGCCTAAAGTAATTCCATTCCTACATAAGATGAAATTTGGTCAAGTTGAACGTGAAGAAGGACTTGAATCACATAAGTCAAAAAATGGTACACCAACAATGGGTGGAATCGTTTTTGTGATTGCCGCAATTCTTGGTGCTTTTATTGTTAATTTTAATAATTTACTTGATCCGGAGCGGATTTTAGCAACAATTGTTTTAGTTGGATATAGTGCAATTGGATTTGTGGATGATGCTTTGATCATTGTTAAACATAGTAATAAGGGATTACCGCCACTAGCTAAATTATTAGCTCAGATCGCGTTAGCAATTATTTGTTATTTCTTTGCAATGAACTTTATTCCTGATTTTACATCAGTAATTACAATTCCATTATTAGATATTAATATTGATATGGGTTATTTATATCCAGCATTAATCTTAGTAATGTTTGCAGGGGAAAGTAACGGTGTAAATTTATCTGATGGTTTAGATGGATTAGCAACTGGTCTTTCAATGGTTGCGATTGCACCATTTATAATCTTTTCTATCATGACAAAAGATTATACTCTTGCAAGTTATGCAACTGCAATGGTAGGGGCTTTACTTGGTTTCATGATGTTTAATTATCATCCTGCTAAGATATTTATGGGTGATGTAGGTTCGCTTGGTCTAGGTGGTTTCTTGGCTATTTTAGCGATACTTACAAAACAAGAGTTATTACTTATTTTAGTTGGTGGAGTCTTTTTAATGGAAACTTTATCGGTTATTATTCAAGTAGTCTCATTTAAAACTCGGGGAAAACGAGTATTTAAGATGGCACCGATCCATCATCACTTTGAAATGTTGGGCTGGAGTGAACAACAAGTAACTATTTCATTCTGGTTCATTGGTTTCATCTGTGGAATCTTATCAATTGTAATTGGGGTGCTATAGAATATGTTTACTGGAAAAAAGGTATTAGTGATTGGACTTGCTAAAAGTGGTAAGGCTGCGATTAGATTGCTTCATAAATTAAATGCAACGATTACGGTTAATGAAGCTAAAGAAATTAAGGATATTCCAGAATATCAACAATATCTTGATATGGGAATTGAAATGGTAACAGGGTCACACCCAACTGAATTATTTGAACGTGATTTTGACTTTGTAATCAAGAACCCTGGAATTAATTATCATAAGCCATTTATTTTAAGACTTAAGGAAAGAAAGATTCCTGTATATACGGAAATTGAATTAGCTTTTCAAGTTGCTAAAAAACAACATTATATTGGAGTAACTGGTACTAATGGTAAAACAACAACAGTTACTTTAATTGATAAAATATTAAAGGGACAATATCAACATGTTCATTTAGCAGGTAATGTGGGAACACCACTATGTGATGTTGTTTTAGATAACGATCTTCTTAATGAAGAAAATCATTATGTAGTAATTGAAATGAGTAACTTTCAGTTATTAGATATTGAACGATTTAAGCCTTATGTCTCAACGATCATCAATTTAACACCCGATCATTTAGATTATATGGCCTCATTGGATGAGTATTATGCTTCTAAAACAAATATTTATAAGAATACTGATCTTGATGATTATTTTGTGGTTAATCTTGATGATAAAACAGTAATGGAGTATTTGGAAAAATATCCAGTTCCATGTAATCAAGTCACAATGTCATTGATACATGAAGCTGACTGTATGATCAAAGAACAGGCAATCTATTATCGAGATGAATTAATTATTAACTTAGCGGATATTAAAGTTGTAGGACGCCATAACATTCAAAATATTATGACAGCTATCTGCATTGCTAAAAAATGTGATGTACCAGTAACAGTCATCAATCGAGAAATTGCCTCATTTATTGGTGTTGAACATCGAATTGAGTTTGTTAGAGAAATTAATGGAGTTAAAATCTATAATGATTCAAAAGCAACTAATACTGACGCTACGATCATTGCTTTAAAAGCTTTTGAACAACCAGTAATTTTATTGATGGGTGGTTTTGATAAAGGGTTAGATTTAACCGAAATGGCTACTTATGGTAATAAAATCAGTCATCTGGTGACATTTGGTGCTGCTGGAGAGCGATTTAAAAATGATATGCATGTTGCAAACAGTAGTTCTGTTGAGAATTTAGAAGCAGCGACTTTGCTGGCAATCGAGAAAGCAAAAGCTGGCGATATTATTTTACTTTCGCCATCAACCAGCAGTTTTGATGAATTTTCTGGATATGAAGAACGTGGTCGAGTATTTAAAAATATTGTTAATAAATTATAGAAGATGCTTTGTAAAGTGAACCTTTAAGGAATATAGCTTAAAGGTTTATTTTATTGTCGAAAGTGTCTTTTTTAATTTATGAAAAACTTTCTATTTGAAAATTTCCCATTATATAATAAAATTATATGTATATGCATGGTAACATTAAAAATTGCAAGCTTATGGGTAATCGTAAGTTATCTTAATGTCGTTTCAGTGCTACCTGTTTATAGATAAATATTATTTTATAAAGGAGGAAGGCATGAATACATTACTCAGCAGATTGATAGTCTATATCAATTCATGTGTAAAAAAAGATGTGATTTACGAAATAGCCCGGTATATTATTAAAAATTATAGTTATTGCCAAAATATTACGCTTAAAGATATTATGGATGAATGTTATGTTTCGAGAGCTAGTGTAACGAGATTTTGTGAATATTTTGGTTTTCATTCTTGGAATAATTTTCAAAGCTTTTTAGTTAAAACAAAAAAAGTTAAAGAACAGCAAATTGAAAGTCGTTTTAGTAATATTGATATAGAAAGTATCTATGATCATTTATGTTATATTGCTAAAAATGATAGTTTAGAATTTAAAAATAATTTAAAAAAAGAGATCAATGCACTAGTTGAAATAATTAATCAAAGTAGTAGAATTTATTTATTTGGGGCAGTATATCCATTATCATTGGCAGTTGATTTACAAATAAATATGATCAGTATTGGTAAAACAGTTTATAGTGATTTTCAAAGTGAAAGTGATTATTTAGAGCCAATGAATGAGGACGATCTAGCGATTATTTTAACTGCTTCTGGAAGATATGTTGGTGAATGTAAGTCCAAGTTTAATTTAATTTGTAATAATGCTGGCAAGAAAGCAGTTATTAGCTGCAGTAATCGGTATAGCTCACTTCAATACATCAATCATTATCTCTACATTCCAACGACTAATAAAAATAGTTTTGTTGATTTTGATTATTATACGATATTGATCTTAGATTTAATTTATATTGAGTATAATTTAAAGTATTGTCGAGGGAAATAATAGTGGGATCAATCTTAATTAAATTACATCAATTAATCAATTACAATCAAAATGAAAATATTCATTATTCGTTAGCAAAATATTTATTAGCTAATTGTGATACGATCAATCGATTATCAATTAGCAAAGTTGTTGAAGATACCTTGATTTCAAAAACATCTGTTTTAAAATTTTGCCGTTATTTAGGATATGATTCTTGGAAAGTCTTTTGCAGTGATTTTCAAGAAGAATGTCTCGATGAAAAGATTCGCTTGGATCGCTTAAAGATGAATGCAAACTTAATGTTTTCAAAAGATAATTTAAATGAGTATGTTCGACTAAACGATGAATATTTTAGTGAAGTACAAAAAATTGTTACATTTCAAAAAATAAAAATATTCGCTAAACAAATTAATGAAGCAAATAATATCTTTGTCTTTGGAGAACCTCGAGAATTACCGCTGTTTTATGATTTTCAAGAATTATTGGGGTTATATCATAAGGAATTGATTTTTCCTAAATCTTTAAATAAAAAGGATTTTGAGGAACAGTTAGCTTTGATTGATCAAGAAAGTTTAATAATTATTACTAACGGAGTTCATTCATTTGATGGGTTTATTGAAAAGGAAACTATTGAACCGGTATATGGATTAGAAAGAATTATGCAAACTAATTGTAAAGTTATTTTTATTGGTCAAAAGTCAGTTCAAAATTATGATAATGTTACAACACTAACAATACCTTTTTCATTTAATGAATATTTTATTCGTTTAGCAATTGCTGATTTAATTTATAAAATGATTACTTATTATTTTT
>OCAS01001438.1_pt1 | contig 11789 bp, 8 predicted proteins | sample 1550751 | NCBI WGS metagenome assembly OCAS01 (sample SAMEA2580301, study PRJEB22360) | human gut metagenome | biome: human gut; feature: human-associated habitat; material: faeces | place: Denmark | collected 2008/2010
CCGCCACTCCTGCATCTTCTATTAAGTTGGTGTTCTCTCGAACACAAGTGATATAATACACGATTCAAACAAGAAAGTCAATACCTTTTTTAAGAAAAAATAAAAAATCTGCCGGCAACCGCAGTCACCGCCAGAAAGTATTGTCAAAAACAAAAAAAGGATGCAGGAGATGGGACTTGAACCCACACGATATTGCTACCACAGGCACCTGAAGCCTGCGCGTCTGCCAATTCCGCCACTCCTGCATCTTCTATTAAGTTCGTGCTCTCTCAAGCACAAGACATATATTACACGATTTTACAGGAAATGTCAACACTAATTTTCAAAGTTTTTAAAAAAATTAACGCAATTCTATTTCCCGACATATTCCGAAGGTTTTTCCGCGTTTTCCGGCCTTGTTCTTTCCTTATAAAATGACAAAAACACCCCAGAATAAAATCAGTATATATTCCCATCATAATAAGGAAATGCCAAATACATAAACCGCATTTCTGCTCCGAAATTCCTGTTTATTATTATCCGGTTTTCGGGCTGTCGAATTTTTTAAAATACAACCGCGAAAAAACAAGAAAAAAAGGTTGAAAAACACCAGATGTTGTGATACACTTTTTACAATTTGGGGAAAATTTGGGGAACCATTAACAGTACGCTATAGAAAGGAAGACAGGTGAAAGCATGAAAGCATTTTTAATACTGGAAGACGGCACCGTCTTTACCGGGACCAGCATAGGGTCGAAGAAAGAAATTATCAGCGAAATCGTCTTTAATACCTCGATGACAGGTTATCTTGAAGTTCTTACAGATCCTTCTTACGCCGGACAGGCAGTCTGCATATCCTTTGATTGGTAATTATGGCATTTGCCATGAGGACCAGGAATCTTTAAGACCGTGGCCGGATGGCTACATTGTCAGGGAATTATCCCGTATTCCAAGCAACTTCCGCTGTGAAGACACCATACAGAATTTTCTGAAGAGATATGATATCCCCGGGATCGCAGGGATTGATACAAGGGCCCTTACCAAGATTTTGAGGGAAAAAGGAACTATGAACGGCATGATCACTACCAATGCAGACTATAAACTGGAGGAGGTTCTTCCAAAATTAAAAGCTTATACCACCGGCAGGGTCGTGGAGCGTGTGACATGTGAGGAGAAGAAAGTGCTGAAGGGCAGCGGACCCAAGGTGGCTCTTATGGACTTTGGGGCAAAAGATAATATTGCCCGTTCCCTGAATAAGCGCGGATGCCAGGTTACCATATATCCGGCATTTACAAAAGCAGAGGAGATTCTGGGAGATAATCCTGACGGCATTATGCTCTCCAACGGTCCTGGTGATCCGAAAGAGTGTACGTCTATAATAGAAGAAATCAAAAAGCTTTATGATTCCCAGGTACCGGTTTTCGCGATCTGTCTCGGACATCAGCTCATGGCACTTGCAACGGGCGCGGATACCAGGAAAATGAAATACGGCCACAGAGGCGGAAATCACCCCGTAAAGGACCTGGAAACCGGAAGGGTATATATTTCATCACAGAACCATGGATATATGGTAGATACGGACACTCTGGACCCTCAGGTGGCTGTACCGGCATTTGAAAATGTCAATGACAAAACAAACGAGGGTTTAAAATATATAGGAAAGAATATTTTTACCGTACAGTTCCATCCGGAGGCTTGTCCGGGACCACAGGATTCCGGATACCTGTTTGACAGATTTATGAAAATGATGGAGGTGAGCGAATAATGCCGAAGATTCAGGATATTAAAAAAGTGCTTGTGATTGGTTCAGGCCCGATCATCATCGGTCAGGCAGCAGAGTTTGACTATGCGGGAACGCAGGCCTGCCGCTCCCTGAAGGAAGAGGGAATTGAGGTCGTTCTTCTGAACTCCAATCCCGCTACCATTATGACAGATAAAGATATCGCGGATAAGGTATATATTGAGCCTCTGACCGTGGAAGTGGTAGAGCAGCTTATCATCAAGGAAAAACCGGACAGCGTACTGCCCACTCTGGGTGGACAGGCCGGACTGAATCTGGCTATGGAGCTGGAAGAGAGAGGCTTTTTAAAAGAACAGAATGTGCGCCTGATCGGTACCACCTCTGAGACAATCAAGAAGGCGGAGGATCGTCAGGAATTTAAGGATACCATGGAGAAGATCGGTGAGCCGGTGGCAGCTTCCCTGGTTGTAAAAACCGTGAAAGATGGTATTGATTTTACAAATAAGATCGGCTACCCGGTCGTTCTGCGCCCGGCATACACTCTGGGCGGCAGCGGCGGCGGTATTGCCTATGATGAGGCGCAGCTTGTGGAAATCCTGGAAAACGGCCTTCGTCTCTCCCGTGTGGGTGAGGTGCTGGTGGAGCGCTGTATCGCAGGATGGAAAGAGATTGAGTATGAGGTTATGCGCGACGGTGCAGGCAACTGCATTACCGTATGTAATATGGAAAATATTGACCCGGTCGGCGTGCATACAGGTGACAGTATCGTTGTGGCACCTTCCCAGACGCTGGGCGACAAGGAATACCAGATGCTGCGTACCTCTGCTTTAAATATCATCACAGAGCTGGGAATCACCGGCGGCTGTAACGTGCAGTACGCTCTGAATCCTGACAGCTTTGAATACTGCGTCATTGAGGTAAATCCCCGTGTATCACGCTCCTCTGCACTGGCTTCCAAGGCTACCGGATATCCCATTGCCAAGGTTGCGGCCAAGATTGCCCTGGGTTATACACTGGATGAGATCCCGAACGCCATCACAGGCAAGACTTATGCCAGCTTTGAGCCTATGCTGGACTACTGTGTTGTGAAGATCCCGCGTCTGCCCTTTGATAAATTCATCAGCGCAAAGAGAACCCTGACGACACAGATGAAGGCAACCGGTGAGGTTATGAGTATCTGCAATAACTTTGAAGGTGCTCTTATGAAGGCCATTCGGTCTCTGGAACAGCATGTGGACAGCCTTATGTCTTATGACTTTACCGGGCTTACCGAGGAGGAACTGACAGAAGAGCTGAAGATCGTGGACGATATGAGGATCTGGAGGATCGCTGAGGCTGTCCGCAGAGGGATTTCCTATGAAACGATCCATGCAGTCACGAAGATTGATCTGTGGTTCATTGACAAGCTGGCAATCCTTGTGGAGATGGAACAGGCGCTGGCTTCAAAGGAACTTACGGAAGAATTGCTCCGTGAGGCAAAGCGGATTGAATTCCCGGACAATGTGATCGCGCGCCTGACCGGTAAAAGGGAAGAGGACATCAGAGAGCTGCGCCGGGAGTGGGGCATCACTGCCGCTTATAAAATGGTAGATACCTGCGCGGCTGAGTTTGCAGCTGCCACACCGTATTATTATTCTGTTTACGGTGGGGAAAATGAGGCGGATGGGAAGTCCGATAAGAAAAAAGTTCTCGTTCTGGGTTCCGGTCCTATCCGTATCGGCCAGGGAATTGAGTTTGACTTCTGTTCCGTGCACTGTACCTGGGCATTCAAAAAAGAGGGCTATGAGACGATCATTATCAACAACAATCCGGAGACTGTAAGTACGGACTTTGACATTGCAGATAAGCTGTATTTTGAACCGCTGACTCCGGAGGATGTGGAGAATGTGGTAAATATAGAAAAACCGGACGGCGCTGTCGTGCAGTTTGGCGGACAGACGGCTATCAAGCTCACAGAAGCCCTGATGAAGATGGGTGTGAAAATTCTGGGAACATCTGCGGAGGATGTGGATGCTGCGGAGGACCGGGAACTTTTCGATAAGATTCTGGAGGAATGTCATATTCCGAGACCTCAGGGGCATACAGTATATACGGCAGACGAGGCGATCCGTGTGGCAAATACACTGGGATATCCTGTGCTTGTCCGTCCTTCCTATGTGCTTGGCGGACAGGGCATGCAGATTGCCATAAACGATGAGGACGTGGACCAGTATATCGGCATCATCAACAGAATTGCCCAGGAACATCCGATCCTGGTAGATAAATATCTGCAGGGCAAGGAGATCGAGGTGGATGCCATCTGTGACGGTGAGGACATTCTGATCCCCGGTATTATGGAACATATTGAGCGTGCGGGTATTCACTCCGGCGACAGTATTTCCGTATATCCCGCGCGTACCATCAGCGATACAGCAAAGAAAACCATTGAAGAGTATACCAGGAGACTGGCAAAATCCCTGCATGTTATCGGTATGATCAATATACAGTTTATCGTGTGCGGCGAGGATGTGTATGTGATCGAGGTAAATCCCCGTTCCAGCCGTACGGTACCGTATATCAGCAAGGTGACTGGCATTCCTATCGTACCGTTGGCAGCCAAGATGATCCTGGGATATAAGTTAAGAGAACTGGGATATGAGCCGGGCCTGCAGCCTGAGGCAAAGCATATTGCCATCAAGATGCCGGTGTTCTCCTTTGAAAAAATCCGTGGGGCTGACATCAGCCTGGGACCGGAGATGAAATCCACAGGTGAGTGCCTGGGCATTGCAGAGTCTTTCAATGAGGCACTCTACAAGGCATTTTTAGGGGCAGGCATCAATCTGCCGAAGTACAAAAATATGATCATTACCGTGAGGGATGAGGATAAGCAGGATATCGTACCGATCGCCCGGCGTTTTGAGGCACTGGGATACCGCATTTATGCAACCAGAAGCACTGCCAGAGTCTTGAATGAGAACGGTGTGAAGGCTGTCCGCACAAATAAGATTGAGCAGGCATCCCCTAATCTGATGGACCTGATCCTCGGACATAAGATCGATCTGGTGATCGATACACCGTCTCAGGGCGTGGAAAAGGCAAAGGATGGGTTTATTATCCGCCGGAATGCCATTGAGACAGGTGTCAATGTGCTGACTGCCTTAGATACGGCTGAGGCGCTTGTGACCAGTCTGGAGAATACAGATATCCAGAAGCTGGAGCTGATCGATATCGCAGCAATATAATACTGTGACATAATGAGAGACAACCGCCGTATGATATTTTGCGGCGGTTTCTTGAGTATTTTGTCAGGTCTGCGCATGACTGTGCAGTTTCTTACATAAGGGAGGGTGTAATGGATTTTATTGAATTACTGAAGGTTATTTTTCTTGGGATTGTGGAGGGCATCACGGAATGGCTTCCCATCAGCAGCACAGGCCACCTGATACTGGTGGAGGAATTTGTAAAGCTGGATGTGAGTAAACAATTCTGGGAAATGTTCATGGTGGTGATCCAGCTTGGCGCCATCATGGCAGTGGTGGTGCTGTATTTTAAAGATCTCTGGCCATTCCACAACAGAAGACCAAAACATCATAATGTGACAAAGATAGAGAAAGCAGCCGGTTTTATCTGCCGTTTTGTCCAGATAGATAAAATGATCATGTGGTTTAAGATCGTTGTGTCCTGTCTGCCCGCTATCATCGTGGCGCTTCCTTTTAATGATTTTATTGAGGAGAAGTTCAATAATTATTTTGTGGTGGCTGTCATGCTGATCGTGTATGGTGTGCTGTTTATTCTCATTGAGGACTACAACAAGAAAAGAGAGCCGGCGGTAAACTCCATTGCTGAGATATCCTGGAAGATGGCTCTTCTCATCGGTGTATTCCAGCTTCTGGCCGTGATCCCGGGGACTTCCCGTTCGGGAGCTACCATTATTGGCGGAATCCTACTGGGGGCTTCCAGAACCGTGGCGGCGGAGTATACATTTTTCCTGGCAATACCCACCATGTTTGGCGCAAGTCTCTTGAAGCTGGTCAAATTCGGCCTGCATTTTACCGGGGCGGAGCTCATGATACTGGTTGTGGGAATGGTGGTTTCCTTTGTGGTTTCCATTCTGGCAATTAAATTTCTTATGGGATATATCAAGAAGCACGATTTCAAGGTGTTCGGCTGGTACCGGATTGTACTGGGCGTTATTGTGCTCCTCTATTTTACGATTGCCGGTTAAGGGGCAGTCTGAAGACGTGTTAAAAGGGCATTGCAGCTGCAATGCCCTTTTGTTGTCTGTAAAATAGGGGTAAGCTATTTTACAGACAATAGAGAAATGGGAAACAATATGTCAGTAATCCCTGCCTATATTTCTGGCTGTCATATAGGCAGTAGATGTAGCTGCCGTGATATTCTGCGGGGTAACACAGTCCCCCAGCATGTAAAATTCAGGTGCGCAGCAGGCAAGAGCTGTGGTCTCCTCCCTCAGCGGCTTCTGACCGGCTGCATAGACAACCTGGTCTGCCTCGTAAAAGCTGTCGCCCTCCGGTGTCCGGCAGGCAACCCCTTCGTCTGTGATCTGTACAGCCTGGGTGTGAAAGAAAATCTTAAGGCCGCGCTTTTTGATTTCTGTATGCAGCCCGAGCATGTGGAGAAAATTGCCTCCGTCGCTCATGTGGTCTGTCATCTCCAGGATCGTGACCTGTTTTCCATAGCGTATGAGATGCAGTCCAAGTTCAATTCCTACCAGGCCGGCTCCCAAAATGACCACTTTGGGACCCAGCTTGTCTGCCAGAGGATAAGCCTCCTGGGCAGACAACACGTTGTTACTGTCTATACCTGGTACCTGCGGCCGGGCTGCTTTTGCACCCAGGGCTGCGATGATGACGTCTGCGTTTAAGTCCTCCGCATATTCTGGCGTCACTTTCGTCTGCAGGCGAAGTTCTATATTTTTATCTTCCTCAACACATTTCGCCTGCTGGTTTAAATAGTAATCCAGGTTTTTCTTAAAGGCGACGTTTTCTTCACAGCGAAGTACACCGCCCAGCCGCTCATTTTTTTCGCAGAGAATGACTTTATGTCCCATTTTGGAACAGGTAAGGGCTGCCTGCATGCCGCCCACGCCTCCGCCCACTACCAGAACTTTTTTCTTTACCTGCGCACAGACAGGCGCATGGCGCAGTTCCAGTTCACGGCCGGATTCCGGGTTGATGGCACAGTAGGGTTCCCCGTTGGTCAGTTCGCTGGAAAAGCAGGAGAGACAGCGCATGCATTTTCTTGCCTTGTCCTCATGCCCGGTACGGATCTTATTGGGAAAATCCGGGTCCGCCAGCAATTCTCTGCCCAGTTCCACAATATCGGCTTTTCCCGAAGCAAGGATGTCTTCCATAAGCTCAGGGTCTGAGAGCGCGCCGATGGTGGCTACCGGAGTGTTTACGTGTTTTTTGATCTCTGCGGCCAGATGCACATTGCATCCATCCTCCAGAAACATACTGGGATGGGTGACAGCGAAGACTTCCTCCACCTCATGATTGCCGGCGGAGACATGGATCAGATCCGCATGTCCGTCAAGCTGTCTGGCAATGGCAATGCCGTTTTCTATGTCATAGCCTCCATCATAGCATTCAGAGCCGCTTATGCGGACTTCCACGGGGAAACCGGCCCCGCAGGCTTTGTGAATACCGTCTACGATGGAGAGCAGCAGTCTGCTTCTGTTTTCAATGTCCGGTCCGCCCCATTTGTCCGTTCTGGTGTTGGTGATGGGGGACAGGAACTGGTGCAGCATCCATCCGTGTCCGGCATGTACCAGAACCATGCCGAAGCCGCATTTCTTTGCGAGAAGAGCAGCGTCTATGTATTTTTGGATGGTGCGTTCAATGATTTCCTCTGTCATAGGGCGGATCTTTCTGCCCGCACATTCACACTCCACCGGGCCGTAGGCTATGCCTTTGGCCTCCGCACCGAAAAAGGACAGGTCACGGTTGGCGAACATGCCGGTATGCTGCAGTTCTAAAGTGGCTACGGCGCCGTACTGGCTGATGCCGTAGGCAATCCTGGAGATGCCCCGGTCTATATTGGGAGTGTCGAGAGCAATGTGTGTTGCCCCGCCTCGTCCAAGCTCCCCGTCTACAATTCCCTCGAAGGTGGCAACGCTGGCAGCGCCTCCCATGGCTTTTCTGCCATAGTAGGCTGCAGCGCCGTCGTTTAAATAGCCATCGCCATTCAGATTCTGGTAACCGGTCGGGGAGGCGAAGATTCGGTTACGGAAAAGAACGTTGCCGAGCTGAATGGGGGCAAACAGATGAGGGTATTTAAAATCTGATTTTTTCATTAAGGATATACTCCTTTCACATGGCTCCCGCCAGCGCGAAGCCTGGGAGGCTGGCAGGAGAGAGTTAGGATGCTCTGTCTTAATAGTATCCCGGAATCCGTAAAGTGTAAATCCATGAATCTGATTGCTTTTTTTGTCGGATGGTGTACAATGTGTATGATGGGTTGAAAAAAGGAGAAGTATATATGAGACTGAACAGTATTATGATATATTACCAGTTGTCCAAACGGTTTAAAATAAATCATGCACAATATTCACAACAATATTCTGTGGGACGCCCTGTCTTTTATGAGCCTTCTGTCTATACGGAGGGGAGGGCTGTCATTGTGGATGCGGAGAATGCTCTACATTGTGTCAGGCATTTGACAGGCTGCGTCCTTCTCTTGGCAGGTTATCCTAACGGGAGCTTTGACTGTGGGGGGAACGACGCAGTCTTTCTGGATGCAGGGATATCGGAGCGGACTTTGTTCAATGCGCTGACAGAGATATTTGATACCTTTGATACCTGGGACGAAAAGCTCAGCAGGATAGTAGGCGGAAATGTGGGATATCAGGAGATCCTGGACAGCTGCCGGAGTGTGCTTCCGGAACCGGCTGCACTTATGGACGGGGATTTTAAATATATCGCATACACAAGCGATGAGGGTATGCGCCGCAAATTCGTGGATGATATGAACCAGCTTCCCCTGGATGATGTCAATGATCTGACCAGCATGCCGGGGTTCAAGGAACTGGAGGAGAGAAAAGAGGCTTTTGTCTATACGGCAGGCGAAGTGGTGATCTATAAAAATATATATCATGAGGGTGCTTATGTGGGCCGCCTGTCCCTTCTGATCGAGGAGGTCCATAGTGAGGAAAAGACAGAATATGAGAAGGCGGTTTTTAACCACCTTGCCGGTTATGTGGAACAGCTCTATGATCAGTGCGGAGGGTTTGAACTTGGGTCTCCGCGACTGGCTGACCTGCATCACATGATGAAAAAATGTCTGGAGACAGACGGGGCGGACGAGGGCGAGCTTCTGCGCCTTTTGTGGGCCAACAAAAATCTGCCGGGAGACGTTTACTATATGCTCACCATCCGTGAGAATATCCTTCAAAGAGGAAAGGCATATAATATGAGGTATCTCTGTTCACAGATGGAACGGATGTGGCCCGGGGCATACTGTGTGACGCATAACGGGGACATTGCCATGCTGTTTAACCGGAATATGTTTTCAAAATCCACGGATCTGGAATTTCACAAGGAAATGGTGTATTTTCTCAGGGAGAGTGTGCTGGCAGCCGGCTGCAGCCGGGAGTTCACGGATATTTCCTGCATGCGCAGCGCTTACCGGCAGGCAGAGTTTGCCATGGAGATGGGCCTTAGAAAAAATTTTACCTATTGTTATCATAAATTTGATGATTATGCCCTGGATTTTCTGTTAAAATACGGTGTGGGAAATTTTCTGCCGGAACAGCTCTGCAGCAGGGAGCTGCTGTCCTTGTACCGGTATGACAGGGAAAATGAAACTTCCTATTATAAAACACTTTTAACTTATGCGCGTCTGCAGTATAATGCAGTGGCATCCGCCAAGGCGCTGTACATACACCGAAGCTCCTTTATAAACAGGATGGAGCGGATACGGGAACTGATACATCTGAACCTGGAGGATCCGGAGGAGAGGCTGTATCTGCTGTTATCCTTCCGGATCATGGAGGAATACGGTTCCAAAAGCGGGGAAAAATGAGAAGAAGAGGAAATAGAGATGGAGTGCATTTATGGAGAGCAGAGATAAACAGATCCTGGATTTGGCTATGGAGGCCGGCAAGACCCTGCTGGATGCCGGGGCGGAAATCTTCCGGGCGGAGGAGACCATACAGAGAATCGCCAAAGCATATGGAATAGAAAAATGCAGTGCCTTTGTGATGAGCACCGGGATATTTCTGACTGCGGAGAGCAAAGGGGAGGACATTTATGCCCAGGTCAGGCATATTCCCATCAATTCTGCCAGACTTAACCGGGTGGCAGCCGTGAACCAGCTCTCCAGGGAGATCGTGGAGGGCAGATATACCGTGGAGGAGGCCTGGGAGCGTCTGGAAGCCATTAAGCAGATGCCGGGTAAAAAGAATATTACAAGGATTCTGGCATCAGGCGTAGGCTCTGCCAGCTTCTGCTATGTGCTGGGCGGCGGCATCTGGGATGCAGCGGCAGCCTTTTTGTCAGGTTTTTTACTGTACGTGCTTCTGGTTGCGCTGGAAAAAAGAGAGAAGAAGACATCAAAAATCGTACTGAACTTACTGGGAGGATTCTGGGCTTCCTTTCTGGCTGTGGTCTTTTACCGTCTGGGAATCGGAGAAAATTACGGGAGCATCCTTGTGGGTTCCATCATGCCCCTGGTACCGGGTGTCTCTTTTGTGAACTCCATCCGGGATTTTGCGGACGGTGATTATATCGGAGGCGGTGTCCGGATGCTGGATACCCTGCTGGTGGCTCTGGGCATTGCTCTTGGGGTGGGCCTTATGTACATGCTCTATTACAAAGTGACAGGAGGGGTACTTTTATGATCATGATACAAGGTGCTGCGCAGTTCGTGGCTGCGTTTTTGGGTACTGTGGCTTTTTCCGTGCTGTTTTCCGTCCCGAAGGAACATTATCCCCTGTGCGGGACCATAGGCGGATTGGGATGGCTGATCTGCTGGATCTGTACCAATCCTTTCCATATGAGTGCCGTGACGGGAAGCTTTATCGCCACAGTCTTTATTGTGACAGCTTCACGCATCGGAAGCACTGTGAGAAAATGCCCGGTCACACTGTTTCTCATTGCCGGTATATTTCCACTTGTACCGGGAATCGGCATCTACAGAACGGTCTACTATACATTGATGCAGGAGAGTGCCCAGAGCCTGTACTACGGGAGACAGACCATCGGAATCGCTTTGGCCATGGTGCTTGGAATCGTGTTTGTATTTGAGATACCTCAGAAAACCATCAACCGGGTCAACCGGATATTCAAGGGAAAAAACAGGAGGAAAAACTGATTATTTCCAGTTTCATTTAAAATTTCTTTAGAGTTTTTCGTTTTATTTTAGAAAATCGTCATAGTTTCATCACATTTTTTCCCTATAATAGGTCTTGGATAGTTGATAAACCACTCACTATCTCCCCCCTCAAGTTGAAAAGGCCCGATACGCGAGTATCGGGTTTTTTCTTTTCCACGGTTGCTTTTTTTCGGCGCCCTGTTATAATAATATCATCACACCAGTTTGAAAAGGGGTACTTTAATATGACAAAAAAAAGAGTAGTAGTGGCATTGGGACACAGAGCATTAGGTACCACATTGCCAGAACAGAAAAATGCAACGAAAAGAACAGCAAAAATAATCGCCGACCTGGTGGAAGCTGGAGCAGAGGTGATCATCACCCACAGCAACGCTCCCCAGGTGGGGATGATCCATACAGCAATGAACGAATTCGGAAAGGTACATCCTGACTACACCGCAGTGCCCATGTCTGTCTGCGCGGCAATGAGCCAGGGATACATCGGCTATGACGTACAGAACGCCATCCGTGCAGAGCTTTTAAGACGCGGCATCTACAAACCGGTGAGCACAGTCCTCACCCAGGTCACAGTAGACCCCTACGATGACGCCTTCCACGAACCGGTAAAAGTGATCGGAAGGACCCTGACCGAGGAGGAAGCGGAAGCGGAGGAGAAAAAAGGAAACTACGTGACAAAGACCGGCAGCGGCTACCGCAGAATCGTAGCAGCACCGAAGCCTCAGGACATTGTGGAAAT
>OCAS01001441.1_pt1 | contig 11739 bp, 10 predicted proteins | sample 1550751 | NCBI WGS metagenome assembly OCAS01 (sample SAMEA2580301, study PRJEB22360) | human gut metagenome | biome: human gut; feature: human-associated habitat; material: faeces | place: Denmark | collected 2008/2010
CTCACATCCGCTGCCGGAAAATCCGTGGAATACCTGGTCATCCATCACAATCGCCCCGCCGATCCCTGTTCCGATGGTAAGGCACAGGCTGATCTTACTGCCCCTGGAAGCGCCTGCAAAATTTTCCGCAAGCCCGGCGCAGTTCACATCATTTTCCACTTCACAGGGGAGATGGAACTTTTCTTCCAGTGTCTTTTTGATCTCTGTTCCCGTATATTCCGGAATCAGCGGGGCGGAATGTGTAATTCTGCCCTCTTCGCAGTCCACCATGCCGGCTGTGGAGATACAGATTCCTGCAGGACTGTAATCCACCAGATAATCTTCAATAATCTTCACTGCCTTTTTCATAATTCCCGGTCCGCCATACTGCATAGCCTCTGTCGGCATCTCGCCAGTCACAAGAAATGCCGCATCTTCCTGTATTATACCATACTTTATAGAAGTACCGCCAATATCTATACAAATATATTGCTTCATATGCATGCTCCTTATCATTATTCTCTCAGCCGCATTCCCTGCAGCATAAAAACGTGACAAAAGGGAACTGTAATGTCACATACCCGCGGCCTTTACAGTTCCCTATATTGTACCATGAGTTCTGCCCCACAGTCTTTAAAGAATCATGGATTATTTGATTTTTATCTTAAATATAGCTTTCTTAATGACAGCCGGACCGTCAACGGCAACTGCTGTCCTGTGGGCATCTTTCGGATAGCAGAGAAGAAAATCACCTTCTGTCAGGACCACATGGCTGTTCGGTTCACCTTCCAGCGGAAGAAAATCATCTTTCTCCACAAATTCTTTCTGCTCCATATTGTCAATAAAATTTACATCGATCTGTTCCGGACCTCTCAGCATAAAATGCAGATCCAGATACTGTCTGTGCGCCTCCCAGAAACGATTTTGGGGCGTTGTTGTCTCATACTCCACAATATTCACAAACAAATCATCCCCGTCAATTTCGTGGCTGCCCTTCTCATATGCCATCAGGTCATGCTCCTGCGCATATTTGAAGCATTTCAGCACTTCCTCTTCCAGCCAGGAATAATCCTTTAAATCCCTGATATTACCAAATACCATATTACTGCCTCCTTATGATCACCGCAGAATGTAACTGTTCAGCGGAGTAAATATGAAACCCCGCTGAATCGTTACCGCAGAACAAACGTTACGATCAGTTTTTGTAAATCGTCGTATACTGTGCAGGTACGGAAGTATCTCCTTTTACCTTTCTGGAAATAATACTTGCCGGCAGACCCACAACCAGGGATACTACGATAGAGATAATGGAGTAGGACCAGATAGAAATTGTTACTTCAGGAGCTACTACCGGAATCACATATTTAATACCAACCATAACTGCGGATGCAGCGATAAATGCGCACACTGCACCGGTTGTATTTGCAACTTTTGTAAATGCGCCCAGAATGAATGTACCGATCAGGATACCGAGTACCAGACCCATGAATCCGTTAAACCATTCGTAAGCGGATTTCACACCGCCGTTAGCCAGAACCATGGCAACTACGATAGAGAAAATACCTACCAGAAGGGATACATACTGTCCAATCTTGGTCTGTTTCTCAAAGCTCAGCTCTTTTTTGGAGAGACGTGCCTGGATATCCAGAGTCCAGCTTGATGCCACGGAGTTCAGTCCGGTGGACAATGTGGACTGCGCTGCTGCATAGATAGCTGCCAGAAGCAGACCGGTAATACCAACAGGAAGCTCAAATGCGATCCAGGATGCGAAGATCTGGTCCTGCTGTGCTGCCGGAGGAAGCTGGTTGCCCTGTACCTGATAGAATACATATAAACCGGTACCGATCAGGTAGAATACAGTTGCAATGAAGATAGACAGACCACCGTTTGTCAGCATCATCTTGTTCAGTTTCTTTGTATCTGTAGTTGTTGTAAAACGCTGTACAATATCCTGGCTGGATACATAGGAGCCCATGGTATTGAATCCGGCACCTACGATCATCAGGAACACACTGTCTTTTAAAATGTTTGCATTGAAGATCGGCTGGTCAACTGCCAGGAACTTATGTCCTGCTGACATCTCATGGAAGATAGCTCCGATACCGCCGTCCAGATGGGCGATCAGGAAGATCAAACCAAAGGTTACACCAACCAGAAGTACGGACCCCTGGATAAAGTCTGTCCAGAGTACGGATTTCAGACCGCCTGTGTAGGAGTAAATAATTGCTATGATACCCATGATGATGATCAGGATATTTACGTTGATTCCCATGAGGCTGGATAATACCATACATGGCAGATACATGATGATGGACATACGGCCAACCTGATAAATGATGAACATGACCGCGCCCAGGACACGCAGCCCTTTGCTGTTAAAGCGCAGCTCCAGATAATGATAAGCCGTATCAATATCCAGCTTGCTGTAAATAGGCAGGAAAAATTTAATCGTAAGCGGAATTGCCAGCAGCATACCTAACTGTGCAAACCACATGATCCATGTTCCCGCATATGAGTTGCCTGCCAGTGACAGGAATGAAATAGGACTCAGCAGTGTTGCGAAAATAGATACGGATGTAACCCACCACGGTACAGTTCCGTCACTCTTAAAGTATTCTTTTCCCTTCATTTCCTTTTTAGCAAAATGAAGACCGGCAAATAAAACGGCTGCCAGGTAAACGATCAAAATAGCCAAATCAATATAAGTAAAACCTTGCATCTGTTACCTCCCTCTAATCTCTTCGTTCTGTATTTCTACTTTTCCCTTTAATATCGTATAGTTATGCCAGGTATCTTTCCTTCGCAGCTTTTACCATCTCAGCAGCCTCATGCGCGATCGCTTTGTCTGCTTCCTGAAGGTTTTCCAGCGGCTCACGGACACCACCGATATTCACGTTGTCGTTTGTGCGCAGGATTTCTTTTGCTACCGCATACATATTTGCACGGCTTGAGCACATTTTGTAGATGATCTCATTGATAGCATACTGTAATTCGCAGGCTTTCTTCTTTTCTCCTGCTTCTACCAGGTCATTCAGTTTCAGGAACAGCTCCGGCATAACACCATAGGTTCCGCCGATACCGCCGTCAGCGCCGATCGCACGTCCTGCTACGAACTGCTCATCCGGACCGTTGAATACAACGAAGTCATCCTTTGCAGCCAGACCTGCTGATTTGAACATCTGGATATCCTGTGTAGGCATGGAAGAGTTCTTTACAGCAATAACTCTCGGGTTCTTCATCATCTCAGCAAACAGGCTCATAGTCAGAGCTGTACCTGCAAGCTGCGGAATATTGTAGATAACAAAATCTGTGTTTGGTGCCGCTTCACTGATCGCATTCCAGTAAGCTGCAATGGAGTATTCCGGCAGACGGAAGTAGATAGGAGGAATGGACGCGATTGCATCTACGCCAACACTCTCTGAGTGTTTTGCAAGCTCCACACTGTCCTTTGTGTTATTACATGCCACATGGTTGATAACTGTCAGTTTTCCCTTTGCAACTGCCATTACGTTTTCAATGATAAGCTTTCTCTCCTCAACGCTCTGGTAGATACACTCTCCTGAAGAACCGTTGACATAGACACCCTTTACGCCTTTGTCAATAAAATGCTGTGTGAGGGCCTGTACACGCTCTCCGCTCACATTGCCTTCCTCATCATAACATGCATAAAATGCCGGGATAATTCCTCTGTACTTATCTAATTTACTCATTGCTGTGACTCCTTTCATCTTCCTCTTAAATTTACTTTTCCAGGGTTGCCATCACATCTGTAAAGGATTTTGTGATTAGTTGGGGACGTGTAATGATAGAACCTACTACCACGCTGTAACATCCCAGTTCAATCACACGTTTTGCCTTTTCCGGTGTGTTTATGTTGCCTTCTGCAATCACATGATGTTTTACTTTGCTCAAAATTGTGCGGATGATCTCAAAATCATTCTCCTCTATCCGGTCACCTTTGCTGTGCTCTGTGTAGCCAACCAGTGTCGTACCAATGAAGTCAAATCCAAGCTCGTCTGCGTGAAGCGCTTCCTCCACGGTGGAGCAGTCTGCCATCAGAAGCTGCTCAGGATACTTCTTTCTGATCTCCGCATAAAATTCATCCAAAGTAACATTTCCCGGCCTCAGATTTTTTGTGGCGTCAATGGCAATGATCTCCGGCTTTACCTCCATCAATTCATCAACTTCCTTCATGGTAGGTGTGATATAAACTTTGCTGTCATCATAGTCCCGTTTCACGATTCCGATAACAGGAAGATCCACATTCTTCTGGATTTCTGCTATATCCTCCTTTGTGTTTGCACGAATTCCCATGGCCCCGCCTTCTTTTGCTGCTCTGGCCATTCTTCCCATGATAAAAGAAGAATGCAGGGGTTCATGAGGGAGTGCCTGGCAGGATACGATCAAATGTCCCTTAAGCTTCTCTAAACGCTGATTCATAACTCTCTCCTTTCCGCATCTCGGCTTCTGAATTGCTGCCTTCGCTTTGATTTCAGTATAGCATTTATGAAATTTTTTTCAATATTTTTTACGATTCAGAAAAACCTTTCATATCAAATATCAACTTGCACAAATTTCAGCGGTATAAAACCCTCAATTTTTATTGATATTGACGTTTTATGAAAGTTCTTTCAGTTTATCCTCCATACATTGAATTAACTTGTAATGGGAATTATAATAGAAGCATGGAAATTGGCTAACATCACATATTTTCCCAAAGAAATGCAAAAAAATACAAGGACAGGGAAGGTATCATGTGATAGAGTAAAAACAGAAAAGGAGTGAAACCAGATGATTATTAAAAATGGATTCGTATTTCAGGAAAACGGTACCTTTGAAAAAAAAGATCTGTATGTAGAGAACGGAAAAATCGTCTCTTCTATAGAAGAAGTGACAGATACTACAGAGATTGACGCCCAGGGCATGAAAGTGCTTCCCGGAGCTGTAGATGTTCACAGTCACGGAGCATTCGGACACGATTTCTCAGATGCGGACGTGGAGGGACTTAAAACGATCCTGCGCTATGAGAGATCCCACGGTGTGACTTCCTACTGCCCCACCTCCATGACACTGCCCAAGGAGCAGCTCCTGGATATCTTCGCTACCGCTGTAAAAGCCGGAGATGACAAGGACCAGGCAAGGATTGTGGGAATCAACATGGAGGGACCGTTCATTGACCCGGATAAAAAAGGAGCACATGTGGAACGGCATATCCGCAAACCCGATATCGGATTTTTCCGTGAATGCAACGAAAAAAGCGGCCGTCTCATAAAACTTGTGACACTTGCACCGAATATGGAAGGCGCCGATGAATTTATAGAAGAACTGAAAGATGAAGTTAAAATATCCATCGGCCACACCATGGCCGGCTATGATACCGCACTGGCTGCAATGAAAAAAGGCGCGAACCATGTAACACATCTGTTCAACGCCATGCCGCCCTTCGCCCACCGCGACCCGGGTGTTGTAGGAGCTGCCGCAGACGCTGAGAACTGCATGGTAGAGCTGATCTGCGATGGTATTCATATCCATCCGAGTGTTGTGAGAAATACTTTCCGCATGTTTGGCAGCGAAAGAGTTATTCTTATCAGTGATTCCATGATGGCAACCGGTATGGATAACGGCACATACGAACTTGGCGGACAGGAAGTCACCATGAACAACAGGAAAGCAACACTGGCCAACGGAACCATTGCAGGCTCCGCCACCAACCTGTTCGACTGCATGAAGATTGCCATGGAATTCGGCATTCCCGAGGCAGACGCCATCTTCGCTGCCACAAGAAACCCGGCTAAGAGCATTGGGGTATATGACAGGGTTGGTTCCCTTACGCCCGGAAAAGAGGCGGATATTCTGCTGGTGGATGATGACTACAATCTGAGAAAAGTATTATAGAAACAGTGCACAGAAGGCAGCGGTTCTCCGCTGCCTTCCTTCTTTTGTCATCCCTGCACCTTTTCCCCGCAGAAATCACACTTTTTCACACTTCCCCTGTTCACTCTATTCAAAGCCCCGCAGTTCCTGCACTCCACAGTGATCATGGAAGTATTTCCCATACTGCTCATATCCTGTCCGTATACGTTCTTCCGGTTCTGGAAAATAAATTTCCCGGAGGAGGCATCATAGTAAGCGCCCTTTATGTAGCCTTTTCTCAGCATCTTCCTCAATCTTTTCGCAACCGCAGGCGCAGGTACTCCTGTTCTGAAAGACAGGTTCTTTACTGAACCCTCCGGATCAGAGGAGAGAATAGGGATATACTCCCTCAGTTCATGGATCAGCTTAAAGCGCAGAATGCCGTTTATAAACGCTGCTGCTGCTATTGCAGCCAATATATACAGTATTATAACAATATCCAGCTCCGTCTGTCCGTCCCCGGTACTGTACAGTGCAGTTGCACCAAAGACAAATCCCCCGGCAAAACCTCCTGCCACCTCCAGAACTCCTACCATCTGATTAAAGATAATTGCCCCTCTGACATATACAATGTCCTGTTTTTCTTCCATCCCCGATCCTCCTGGTATCTGTTTATTATTATCTATCCCAATAATTTGAGCTTGTCCTTCCTCGAAAGCCGTTTTATCTCCCACTCTCTGCGCATGGCCTCCTCCTTCGTCACAAATGACTCGTAGTAGGCCAGCTCAACGGGAAGTCTGGACTTTGTGTATTTTGCCCCTTTTCCGGCGTTGTGGCATTTGATACGTCTCTCCAGGTCATTGGTCCACCCGGTATACAGAGTGCCGTCGCCGCATTTCAGGATGTAAGTATAATTCATGATAATTTCCTGACCTGCCTTCTATGTAATGGCACCGCACCTGCCAATGGCAAATACGGCACCTCTATTTCAAAGCTGCCGATGAAAAAAAGTATTTTTCCCATTTGCGGAAATTCGGATAATTCCGCAGAGGAACAGTGATACACTGTTCTTTTATTAACCCTGTAGAAATATAATCGGCTGCGGATTTTCTTTTCCGCATAGTTTATTATACTCTAAAGCCTCGTAAATGTGAATACAGGGACTGCCAAACCGGCAGTCCCTGTAAAAAGAATGTTACTGTTCACTGTGTGAACAGTGACAAAAGAATCTCTGATATGCTGTTATTTCAAAAGATATACATTAGTGAAATACACACCAAGGTTATTTCCGCGATTATGGTCATTGACAAAGACATCAATATGATTTCCTTTAATCGCACCGCCGCAGTCAGATGCGGTAAATATATGTCCGTTAATAATAACTCTTGTTCCGTAAGGAATAATTGTCGGGTCAACTGCTATGGTATCACCCTCCACGAGAGGTGCCCCTGTGGATGTGACGCCTGCCCACTGATCATTACAGCATGCACCGCCGCAGTAATGTGTAATCTTATAGGTACCCAGGCATTCACCGTACTGGTCTGAAGTTGCATTGATCTCATCAATATCGCTTCCGTAGAATCCGTATGTATCATCCAGAACTCTGGTTGCCCAAACTGCATTCGCAGTATTTACATTACCTACTATGATTCCCACACGGCTGTTGGCTGCTTCCACAGTCATTCCGTCACCTGCATACATAACTACATGGTAAATCTCGCTTCCGTTGGAATAGAAGATCAAATCGCCGGGCTGTGCTTCGTCAACCGGTATCTGTGTACCGTAATAAGCCTGGTCCTCCGCAACTCTCGGAAGGTCATAACCATACTGTGCGTAAATACTCTGAACAAAACCGGAGCAGTCCGCACCGTCTGTGAGGCTGGTACCGCCCCACACATAAGGATTGCCTACGAACTGGGATGCGAATTCCAGAATAGACTGTCTCAGTGCACCACCGGGAACTCCGCCCTTTGTAGACGTGATCGTGTAGTAGCATGCACTGTTTTCTTCCGGTTTTACCAGCTCTGAAGCTGTCTCCAGATTCTCTTCCCCGTGCTCTTCTATAAATTTGTTCGCCTCTTCGTCAAGATAAAGAGAAGTTTTCTTGATAAATCCTCTTACATCTCCGGACTCTACATATACCCAATCCTTGTCTTTGTCGGCAAGAATGTAACATATATTATCCAGATTCAAGTTGCCGATGACGCGGCTCTTATCGTTCTGTGATTCATGAATGGTTCCAAGTAAAGATTTGCATACTGCATAATCTTTTGAAACAACTGTTGTCCTGACAGTTGTCTTTGTATAAAGAAATGCTTTATTTTCCAGCGGCGAAATTAATTCTTTTGCTACTTTAAATTCTTCAACAGTTACCTTTTTCTCAGCTGTCTTATTCTTCTCTTCAGCTTCCTGCTTTTCTTTTGCTTTTGCATCTGCTATATTCTGTGCTTCCTCACCTGTTAAAAGCTTTGATTTCAGCACAAAACCTCTGACTGTTCCTGATTCTATGTATACCCATGTTCCATCGTCTGTGTCAATATTCTGCTCTTCCTCTTCACTTCCAAGATGGAGTTTTAATCCATCATTGCTGAGAAGGTAGCAGACACCATCTTTATCCAGTGTTCCGATCACTCTTGCCTGTTCGGATTTCTCCTCATAGACATTCAGATTCTCCAGAGCAAATGCATAAACTTTTCGGATTGTACGGAAACGGAAATTCTCCTTGATGTCCGGCATAACAAAATTCTGCTGGCTGTCTATTAGATTATCGCTTGCCTCCGCATCCTGTGCCGGTTCTTCTGCAGGTGCCTCAGGCTCCACCGGTGCTTCTGCTGGCGGCTGCTCAGGCTCCGTGGGGGTATCCGGTGTAACAGGAGTATCCGGGGTATTGGGATCGTCCGGGGTATCCGGCGTATCCGGGTCTGGATTGTCCGGGGTATCCGGTTTGTCTGGGTCCGGTTTGTCCGGAGTATCCGGGTTTTCTGGATCGGGATTGTCCGGGGTATCCGGGGTTTCTGGGTCCGGATTGTCCGGATTATCTGGATTATCCGGGTTCTCTGGGTTCTCAGGATCATTCGGATCTGGATTGTCTGGGTTCTCGGGATTCGCCGGATCTTTCGGTTTTTCAGTTTTTTCCTGATCTTTTATACTTGCAGAATCCACATCCTCAGGCGTTTCAATTGTATTCGTTCCAACCTTTGTCATATCGCTGGCCAAAACAGCGGATGGTGTTACCATTGTCAGCACCACTGTCACTGCCACGACTCTGCTCAATCTTTTTAAATGCATAGAACTCCTTCCATTCCGTCTTATTCCTGCTGCAAAAAAGCATAAATTTCCTTATACTTTGTATTTTCCCACCATTCTTTTCCAATGTCAACAGCAAAATAAAAATTCACTAAAAATTCAAACAAACTGATAAAAAATTTACATTGTATACAAATCTTCTTCTCTTACTTTAAAATATATCATTTTTGAGGTTTCACAAAGCATTACCATATGCCTTTTTTTATTTTTATTTCTATGTAAATGAAATATTTTTCAATCCGCATACCAATTTTTTTCCTCACAGCGCAATCTCTCTTCAAAAAACCCGGAACTAAAAAAACCATTTCAAAACAGATAATATGCTTTGAAATGGTTTTTACTTTTTACGGCAGGTACTGGATAGGATCCAGCGGACTTCCGTCTTTCTTCAGTTCAAAATAAAGGTTCGCACCCTCTTTTGTATAATATTTTGTAGGCTCATTGACATAGCCAAGTGTTGCTCCGGCCTCTACATACTGCTCCGGCTGGAAAGCTACATCTTTTAACTGGCCGTAAACTGCCTGGTATCCATTGCCCAGGTCAACCGTTACGGTTGTTCCTGTCTCAACGCTCTCCTCAACAGAGACTACCTGTCCGTTCGCAACGGATGCAACCGGTGTATCGACCTCTGAGGAGATTGCGATTGCAGGGCTGTATTTATATTCGTTCAGAGTGGGGAAATAAACGGTGTGTTCCATATCATAGTCAATGACTACCTGTCCGCTTACCGGCCACTCCATAAGAGAGCTCTCTGTAAAGTTCACATCCGGAGCCATTGCTGCTGCCTGGTTGTCCACCTCTGCAGATGCATCCTGTGTATCGGCTTCCGGCTGCGTATTCTCTGCTGCGGAAGCGTCTGGGGATTCATTCTGCTCTTCTGCAGGCTCCTGCACTGCTTCTGCCTGTGTATCTGCCTCTTCCGGCACTTCTCTGGTACCCTCAACCTGAGTGGTGTTGGCATCCTGGGATTCCTCCTCAGGTTTCTCCTCTGTTGTCATTGCCTCGTCAGAAGGATTCTCCTCATTCTTGACAAGTTCCTTTTCATTCGGTGTGCTCTTACTCCCGGACTGATATACAGCCGCACATGTTACTACTATGGCCAGCACTAAAAAACTGCTGAGAGCCACGCGGATTTTGTTTCTTTTACTCATATTCTTCACCTCAACCTATAGTGGAGCATCCGCCCCTTTTGTTTTCATCTATAGGATTGCCAGAATATGTGAACTTATACATAATTTTAAAATTCCACGCGGCATCTCTTCAATTCCCTATCTCTTTTAATTTTAATTCAGGGAAAAAATAATTCAGGATTTCTTCATATTTTTTCTTCTTCCCTGCCATCTTCCGGGCTGTATACTGGCTCAGGCCCACTCCGTGTCCAATCCCCTTACAGAGAAAACGCACCTCGTTCTCCAGTGTCTGAACCGTAAAACAGGAGGATGGAAGGTTCAGGATCTCTTTTAGCTTCTCCCCTTGGAATTCCTGGTTTCCCACATTGATTTCCAGTACATATCCCGCGCTGTCTGCATTTTTTATCTCAATCTCTCCTATATTTTCAATGGAAAATCCCGGATATGTCTTCTGTATCTGCTTCTTTAGATCCTCCAGGGAAAAATAGCATCCCTGTATGTAGTTAGAACTGTTGATATCTTCTGAAGTATCCACAGAAGGCGCATAGGAGTAGGCTTCCCCGAGAACCTCTGAGGCATCTCTGGTCTTCCCCTGGCTCAGCTCATGATAGGGAAGTTCCACCACATCCCCATCCTTCATAAGCACCTGATCTCTGGTATCTGCTGCTGCGTCCTGGAACTTCTGGAACTGCTCCAGGAACAAATCATCCATTTTTCTCCTTTTGAGTGCCTGGGACGCATTTTGAATCGTACCGGCTGCCGTTCCCTTTTTCCACTCCAGATAGAGATTATTCCTGGCAATGACTGTCTGGGCCTTTATGGCTTCGCGGGGCGCATCCCAGGATATCTGGGTTGCAGTCACAGCCGGAATATAATCTTCCATATCGGATTCCCTGGATACAGGGCATGCTTTTCTCCCGCATATGATCACTGTCAAAAGATACGGCAGTAAAAACAACATGATAATTCCGGAAATCCCCGGACCTTTTCCTGCTTTCATACAAAACCCGGCTGATTTCTTTCTTTTATTATATGAATCGGCAATCTCGTCCCATGCCTCATTGCCTGATACTCTATTTTTTTATGATCAGCACAGGAATCGGAGGATTATTTTCCCTGTTATAGTATGTGCTCAAAATGACAACATATTTCCTGCTGTCCAAACGTTTCAGCATATCCAGAATCTTATCCCTCTCCTCAAAACCGGTATCACCTCCGCTGTAGATACACAGACTCATGACACCACCTTTTTTCAGCAGCTCCAGACCGCTTAAAATGGCCCTCAGACTGTTTTCCGGCTGTGTGGCAAGCATATGGTCACCGCCCGGCAGATATCCGAAATTAAAGAAGATACCATCAACGGTTTCCTTCTGCTGATAAAGCCCCATATTTGTGTGGCTGTCCAGAATCAGACTCGCCCGCTCTCTGACACCGTTTTCCTCCAGCAGCTTTTCAGTGGCTTCCAGGGCCT
>OCAS01001448.1_pt1 | contig 11692 bp, 12 predicted proteins | sample 1550751 | NCBI WGS metagenome assembly OCAS01 (sample SAMEA2580301, study PRJEB22360) | human gut metagenome | biome: human gut; feature: human-associated habitat; material: faeces | place: Denmark | collected 2008/2010
TTATTTTTAATAGTCTATTTATTTTTCGTTTGTTATGATATTATTAAAAGTACAGGGTAATTTACAAAATCTTTACATTCTATTTATTAATAAACCATATAAAATAGTTCAAAAATCCTGCATAAACAAGCCACATTAAATAAATCAAATTTATGTATCCAGATCTCTTATCTATTTTAGAAAACTTCGAAATCATTATTATAGAAACCAAAATCATTATTATTATATCTATCAAAGCTGTAAATCTAAGTCCAAATCCAAAAAATAGTATACTCCAAATAAAGTTTAATACAAGTTGTAATCCATAATAAAAAATTGCATCTCTTACTTTAGGTAAGTTGTAACCCTTTCTTAATATTAGGTATGAAGATATACCCATCAATATGTACAATATAGTCCAAACTATAGGAAAGATAAAAGCTGGTGGTGCAAAGCTTGGCTTTGTGAGTTGTAAATAATAGGTTGAAATATCTGTTCCACTGATAATCATTGTTAAGATGCTACTTAAGTAACCTATTATTAGTGGTATAAATATGTTTATCAAAAAATTCCTAATCTCTTTTACTGATATAATCAAATTTTTCCCCTTCTTTCAAAATTTTCTTTGATTATAGATATGCTCAAATATGACTCGTTATTCCCAAAAACTATAAAAAGCCTAGAGATTTCTCTCTAGGCTATATCAATCTATTGTAAGTTTTGTTTTACCAACTTATTTATAAGTTTTCCGTCAGCTCTTCCTTTAACTTTTGGTTGGATAACTGACATTATTTTTCCCATATCCTTCATAGAAGTTGCCCCTACTTCAGATATAGTAGATTTTACAATTTCTTCTAACTCTTCTTCGCTTAATTGTTGAGGTAGGTACTCTTTTAAAACTTCAATTTCACCTTCTGTTTCTTTTATTAAGTCTTCTCTTCCAGCTTTTTCAAATTCAACTAATGCATCTCTACGTTGCTTTAATTGTTTTGCTATTACATCGATAATTCCATCTTCATCAAGCTCGACCCTATTATCAACCTCATACTGCTTTATAGAAGCTCTTATTAAAGTTACTACAGATTTTCTCACTGTATCTTTGTTTTTCATCGAAGATTTCAAATCCTCTTGTAACTTTTGCTTAAGGGACATCCCCTTCACCTCTTTATTCTTATTTACTACTATTTCTTAGCGTTTTTTCTTCTTGCTGCTTCAGCTTTTTTCTTACGCTTAACGCTTGGCTTATCATAGTGCTCTCTTTTTCTCACTTCTGACATGATGCCAGACATTGCACATTGACGCTTGAATCTTCTTAAAGCGCTGTCTAATGTTTCATTCTCTCTAACTCTTACTTCTGACATTTCTTTTTCCCTCCCTCCAATAGCGCAATTATGCTGGGACTGTAACTATGTTCTTTTTGCATAATATGCATTACAACCTAACACTTTGTTTATTATAAACTAAATTTTTACTTTTATCAAGTATTTTTATCAAGAAGGAACTCAATTTTTCAATAATTTAGTTTAGTTTTGTCCCGCTTCGTAATTAGGAAGCTTTTTACCAGCTAAAATATGATAGTGCAAATGTTTAACTTCTTGCCCTCCATCACTTCCACAATTATTTATGACTCTGAATCCAGTTTGGTCAAAACCTTTCTCTTTAGCTATTTTATTAATAACAACATGAATATGTGACACAATGTCCATCTCTTTATCAGGAATATCAATTAAACTATCATAATGTTTTTTAGGTACAACTAATATATGATATGGAGCAACTGGGTTCAAGTCATTAAAAGCTAAGACTCTATCATCTTCATAAACTTTAGTTGAAGGTATTTCTCCGTTCGCTATTTTACAAAAAATACAATCCATTCTTTCCACCTCCTATCTTATAAATATTATAATTTCTACATGTTATAGCAAAATTCCTTCTACATATTCATCTTTTACATCATTTATTTTCACTTTTAATATCTGACCTTGTATATTTTTGTCACTTTCAACAACAACTCTTATATAATTTGAAGTTAATCCCTCATATTTATTGCCTTCTATATTTTGTTCAAACAAAACATCCAACTCACGGCCGATAAATTTAGTTGCAAATTTATTAAAATTTACTTTACTTAAATTTAAAAGTTGTTCACTTCTAAAGTGTTTCATTTGAGGGTCAACTTGATTTTCCATAGTTGCAGCTGGAGTTCCTTTTCTTGGTGAATATTTAAAAATATGCATTTGTGAAAGCTCTATTTCTTTTAAAAACTCGTACGTTTTTTTAAACTCTTCATTTGTCTCTCCAGGAAAACCTACTATTACATCTGTAGTTATTGCCACATCTGGCATTTTACTTCTCAATCTATCTACAATAGTTTTGTACTCTAAAGTTGTGTATCGTCTATTCATTCTTTTTAGAGTTTCATCACATCCACTTTGAAGTGATAAATGGTAATGAGGACAAACTTTATCCATCTTTAAAACTTCATTTACAAATTCATCTGTAAATAAAATTGGTTCAACAGAACTAAGCCTAATTCTTTCTATTTTTTCTATCTGGTTTATTTGTTTTATTACATCAAGAAGTTTAATATCCCTATCCTTTAAATCTTTTCCATAAGAGGCAACATGTATTCCTGTTAATACAACCTCTTTATAGCCATTATTAGCCAATTTTTTCACTTCATCGACTATACTATCAATATCTCTACTTCTAACGCGTCCTCGGGCATAAGGAATGATACAATAAGTACAAAATCTGTCACATCCATCTTGTATTTTCATAAATGCTCTAGTCTTTCCATTAGTTTGGCTGATTTCTATTTCTTCAAAAGCTTTAACTTTCATTATGTCGTCAACTGTACTAACTTTCTTACTTGAATTTATCTTTTTAATTTCTTCAACAATCTTTCTTCTATCATTTGTACCCATGACTAAATTTACTTCTTCTATATCCAAAATTTCTTCCGGAGATACCTGAGAATAACATCCTACAACGGCTATTATTGCATCTGGATTCTTCTTTTTAACTCGTCTTATATATTGACGAGATTTTCTATCACTCATATGAGTAACTGTACATGTATTTATAACATAAACATCAGCATACTCTTCACTATTGACTTGTTCATAACCATCTTTCTCAAATAGTTCTAGCATAGCTTCTGTTTCATATTGATTAACTTTACACCCAAGTGTATAAAAAGCTACTTTTTTCAATTTATTTTTCTCCTCCTAAATCACTTAGTTCATACAAAGCTATTGTTGATGCTACAACAGAAGCTGTCTCAGTTCTTAATATTCTAGGCCCCAATGATACAACATTACAATTATTTTTTTGTATTTGTTCTATTTCTTCTTCAGAAAATCCACCTTCTGGACCTATAAAAATTCCAACACTATCTATATTAGAATCACATTTTTTTAGTGCATGTTTTATTGAAACTGTTCTTTCATTTTCATAAGGGCAAATATTTACATTATTTTTTTTCATATCTTCTAAAGCTTCTTTAAAACTTAAAACACCTCTTAATTTTGGTATCTTACCTCTTTTGCTTTGCTTTGCTGCTTCATAAATTATTCTTTCCCAACGTTCAAATTTTTTATCTTCTTTTTTGTCATCAACTTTAACAACACTTCTCTTAGTTTGAACTAATATTATTTCTTCTACACCCACTTCAGTTAATTTTTGAAGTATCATTTCCATTTTTGGAGCTTTTGGAAGTCCCTGGTATAGCCTTACTTTAAGTTCTGATTCTCTATTTATATCAACTTTTTCTAAAATCTCTAAATTAACTATACTCTTATCTATATTCATTATCTCACAAATATACTCATTATTATTCTTGTCACATATTTCAAGTTTCTCACCTAATTTGCATCTTAAAACTTTTGAAATATGTTTTACATCTTCACCTTCTATAGTGCAAGTTTTATCTTGTAGATTTATATTATTTTTTTCAACAAAAAATCTATCCATTATACGTCACCATATCCCTTATTTTTTAAGCTTAGAAACTATTGCTGACCATTCACCTAATTTTTGAACTTCAACTATTTCAAATCCATTTTCAATTAAGCTTTCTTTAACTTCTTCTACTTTATCCAAAATTATACCTGAAGATATGAATATAGCATCTTCTTTCATAAAGTTTTGAACATCTTTTGCAAGTATCTTTATTATATCAGCTATTATATTTGCAACTATTACATCCGCTTTATCTTTTATTACATCGGTTAAATTACCATGCATTACAGATACACTTTTTTCAACTTTATTTTCAAGAACATTTTCTTTTGCAACTTTTACAGCCACTTCATCTAAATCTACAGCTACAACTTCTTTTGCTCCTAATTTGGCTGCTGCTATTGCAAGGATTCCACTACCACATCCAATATCAAATACTTTAGAATCTTTATTCACATACTTTTCTAATTCTCTAATGCACATACTAGTAGTCTCATGTGTCCCTGTACCAAATGCCATTCCAGGGTCAAGCTCTATGATTAAATCCCCCTCTTGCATAGCATAATCTTCCCATGTAGGTTTTACTACTACCCTTTGTCCCACTTTTGTTGGTTTGTAGTATGCTTTCCATGCATTTGCCCAATCAGCTTCATTTACTTGGTCCAATGATACACTTCCTTCACCTATATCTATACCAAAATCTTTTAATCCTAAAACTTTTTGCTTTATTATTTCGACAAATTCCATCACATTTTTTTCTTCAGAAACATAAGTTTTTATAAGAACATCATCTTCTTCATTCTTTTTAAATACTTCTTCTTCAACATAATCCCAGTCTAGTTCATTTTTCTTTTGGAATAAAAAGTCTTTTGGGTCTTCTATTACAGCTCCTCCAGCTCCTTGTTCATATAGTATATTCGTTATAGGTTCAACTGCTTCTGTTGTTGTTTTTATAGTTACTTCTATCCAATTATTCATAAGTTTACCTCTCTTCTCTATAGTAATATTCCTGTTTTTCCATAACTTTTATTATATCATAAATATAATATTTTGTTGTTTTATATTATTGGTTTTAAATTCAAGCTAATAATATCCTTATATAATAGTCAGAATATTTAAAAATCCGATTAGTTAATTTTAAACCTAATAATAAAACTTCTATTATATCTACTATATCAATATTTGAAATCCACTTAGTTAATCTTAAACATACAAAATCTCCAACTTATAATTATTTTCGCGATGTACCTGAAACCCACTTAGTTAATCTTAAACCTCAAATTTATTATCTATATACACTTGTAAACACTCTATCTCACAACTTATTTTTCCTTTTAAAAAAATAGTTTTTACAGTGAGCTTACAGTAGTACTTTTTGTATTTTCAATGTCTAAAGGTATATTATATTTAAACATATGCTCACTTCAAAATTAAGCCTACAGTACTATTATACTCAAACTTACTACTAGATTTTAGTACCATGTATCCTTCTACTTTGCTTATTAACCCATAATAATATAATCTATTAAATATAAACCCTGATACTTGAATCGAATCTTGTTGTAACTCTCTATCTTCCTTATAAAAATCTTCTTCCAGAATAATTTTGTAACTAACATCAACATCTCTAAAAATTTTAGCTGCTTCCTTCTTACTATCAACAATATTTTTGTAAGGTTCAAAATTAAAAATTAAATCCAATCCATCAAAAATTTCTTTATTTACACCATAAATATTCTTAATTTCTTTATCACAACTTATAAAATTCTCTTCAAAATATTTTTTGACTACACTATTATCATAGTAATCATCCAAAATAGTTTTTCTAATTCCCATTGTAAAAATAGAGTTAGTTTTTAATATGTCCTTTAAGATGTTTTTAGTTGTGCTCTTAAGTTTGTTGTCATAAATTTTATCTTCACTAGGTAGAATATAAAAGTTTCCATATTCATATTTATTATTTCTATTGCATCTACCCATTCTTTGTATTAAGCTATCCATAGTTGCTAAATCACTTATTATTATATTGAAATCCAAATCCAAGGATATTTCTACTGATTGAGTTGATATCCAAATATCACCCTCTCCATTTAATATTTTACTATATTTCTCTTTTTTATCTTTGAACTTAAATCTACTATGTAAAACATCTATATCTACACCACCATACTTATCAGATAAATTTTCTTTTAAAAACTCCTATGTTCTATTGACTGAATCAATAGTATTCTTTATTATAAGAATTTTTTGTTTATTTTCTAAAGCATCTTCAACTATTGACTTGATTTCTTTTTCCTTTATAAAAGAAACCTTTACATCTTTACCTTCACAAATCTCTTCTTCCTTGTTGCTCTCAATAAAAACTATTTCTCCTTTATCAGTAACATTTTCATTACTTTCTTCTTGAAAAATAATTCCCTTGTTTATCATTTGCTCTTTATATGATTTTGGAAGTGTAGCTGTCATTAAGTGAAAATCAACATCTAAGTACTTGCATGCAAACTGCATAAAATATATCAAAATCAAAAACATCTTTGGTTCCAATAAATGTACTTCATCAACAGTTATAGATGCATTTTTTACGGCTGCGAATATTTTTTCATATCCCGGAAATTTAAACATACTAAGTAATAACTGATCAACTGTTGCAATTACACAAGGTTTGCAAAAGTTTATACTCAAATCTATATCCCTTAATGTCAATACAAAATCATGTTCTCCATTATCTTCATTCTCTGAATATAAGTTTATATCTCCATGAAGTAATCCAATGTAATCATTACTACTTCTTGTATCTAAATCATTTTTATTTTGAAAAATATTTTTTCTATAAAAACTTTCTGCTGATATTTTATTTGGCACTAAAAAGAATTTTCTTTTAAAAGTCTTTCTATAATCTGCAGCTGTTTTTCCTGAACCTGTAAATGCAACAGTCAGAACATTTCTTCCAGAAAGTTCTCTCAACCTTTTTTGTATAGTATTGAACTCTATATTATTTTTTTCTAAATTACCCTGACTCTTATATATCTCATTTAAAATCATATTATCAATTTCTTCATCAGTAAAATCGTTATAAAATTTTATACCTTTCTGTCTACTTGATGCACTATGGTCTATTAAGTTCAGCATCCCTTTATATAAAATATACTTAAACTTTCTATAATTTAAAACTGAATCTTCTATTTGACCATTGTTATAATCACTGTATATAACCATACTTTCACTTAATTTATCTATGTAATCATAATCCAATACATCTTCATTAAATTTAAAATCTACATATAAAATCTCCTTTATATAATCTTCTATATCTTCCAAATTAAAATCTTCTTTTTCTAAAATACCTTTTTCAATATAATCATAAATTTCTTTTTGAACTTTACTAGTACTTAACCTCATATAATCTTCATAGTTTCCATGATGTAACATTATACTTTTATATATATATAACTTATCTTCTTCTGACAAGTTCATTTTTTCTAGTATATTTTTTAAAAATGCTCCAGAAAATATATTGTGTCTTGCTATCTTTTTTAAAGATTTTTTGTCAGACTCTAACTTTTTCCTCTCTTCTTCTGAACAACTATACGATATTTTATTATTAATCTCCATTTTTTGTTGCATAATTGAATTAATTTTTCCTAAATCGTGCAAAGCACAACATATTTTTAGTATCTCTACATCTTTATCTGAATATAGATTTAGTTCTAATATAGATTCTAATACTTCAAATAAATCCTTAATATGTTCAACTAATGTTTGTTCTTGTTGATTAGTTCTTAAATTGTATGACTTAGCTAATATTTCTTTTTGCATGATATTTTTCATGATAAACACCTATCTTTCAAAATAATTTAAAGCCATGTAAAAACTTCTTTTGTATCAATACATACATTTACCTTAATATTTTTAGGATATATACCATCATTATCAACATATATATAATGGCAAAACTCATAAACTCTATCATCTCTATTTGCTTCTAAATCTTTATATTTATGAGGCAATGCAATCAATACACCTTGATTTATTATAGTCTCGACATTCTCTTTATCTCTTAAGTCAACTCTTACATATGTATTCTTTAATTTTATATTTTCTTTTATAGCATCACGAGTATTCATAGGTATAACCTCTTTTAACGCAACTTCTTTTACAAAACACCCTTTTTCACTTGGTATTACAAAATCTTCTTTTCTTCCTAAATTTGCATATTTACATGGACTTTCAAGCTTTTTTCTAATAAATTCAAGTTCTTCATCATCCTTGCAAGAAATAAATATAGTCAATTCTACTTCTTTAAGAACTTCATAGTTTAATATGCTATTTTGAGCTTTATGTTCTTTATAGTAATCATAGTAGTTTCCTTGAAGCAAAAACTTTTCTTTATCTTTGCCTTTTCTCATATTTGTATATTCATTCCAAAAATCAATGTTCTCTCCTCTTGAAAATTCTAGTTCTCTATGATGATGTGTTCCAATTATTCCTATATCTATATCAGAGTTTAATCTTCTATCACATAAATACGTTATCATTCCCATTATTGTGGTCTTAGATGGTAAATTTAAAGTACTTATATATTCATTTTGAAATACTTTTGGGTCTCTATAGTGAGCAGTTGGTTGCTTAAGTTTACATTGTAATACTTTCATAATTCAAAAAACCTCCTACTCTTTTAAATACCACATATTATCTTCTCCAATTTCCAATCTATCTGCTAGATTTTTAATCTCTTTTACAGGGTATTTACTTAAATTAAACTTATTTAATTCCTTTTTATTAGAAATTTTTAATCTGTCATTGATAGCAAGTATTGTATTACTTTCTTTAAGACTATAACTTTCTATAGTTTCTATAACTCCCTCTAAATTTATCTCACCACTATCAGCATTATAATCTACATCATCCCAAAAAAACGGTACAACTTTATCAAAAGCTCCACCCATTACTGCAAGTGGTTTTAATAGTACTGATGAATGTTTTATGTTTCTTGTAAACACAGTAATTGCATCTAATATATCTTTTACTGCTTTTTCTCTTAACTCCTTACTCATAAATTTTCTTTCTTCTGGTAAAAGTAACTTTCCATCTTCTACTTCTACTACTCCTATTCTATCAAGCTCCAATGTTATTGTATAAACGTAGTAATCTGATAAAGTCTCTTCTATTGCTAATGCTTGTGATGTTGGAAAGTTTTCATCTCTAGGTACTTCATTTTCTTCCTTCTCATCATAATATTTTCTACCAAATTCACTACTTAAAAAACCTCTATTTGTTATTAGCTGTGTTGAACCTTTATATGGATTTAATGACCTAAAAGGTATTATTCTAAGTGGAGAAGCTTTACTTATAGAACCTTTATCTTTAAGTGGTATCAAATAACCAAATACATCAGTCTCTAATCCATTTTCATCTACACATCCTACATTTTTCTTAATAGATGGATATATATTTCCTTTTTTTCCAAAAACAATATTACTTAAATTCCAACCATATTCTTGGTGGAGCATTCTTCTTAAATCATATGTTATTGTGGCTATACTAGTTTTTGCATGTATTTTTTCTCTATATTGTTCTTTTTTTATTGGTGTATAATTTCCATACCCTTGGTCATATGAAAGTGGAACTGGGCTTTCTGTCAGTATAGTTAATGTTACTCCTTTTACTCTTTTTTCATTCATTTTAAATTTTCCCCCTTTTTTATTTCATGATTTCTTGAATAAATAGACCTACATTCGTATTTAATTCTAATTCAGAACTCTGCATTAGACCTTCTACAAACCCTTCTCCTATTAAGATTCCATTAGAAACTAACACATGCATTATAGTTTGAAATAGCTGAGTTCTATCATTAGACTTAAGTAGTTGAATCACTTTCATAGAAAAATTTTTTCTTCTGGATTCATCTGTCATTTTATTAAATAAGTCTTTACCTACTCTTGAATATATTAAATTACTTTCCATATAGTTTTTCATTTTATACTCCTCCCCTCCATCTACAATCCAACACAATTTTATATATAAACCGATATTATATGAGCTAGATACAAAATCCATTTCTCGAGAAGTTCCAGTTGATTGCTTTAAAAAACTTATATTATCAAGTAATAATTCTTTTAAATTTGATAAATTCCCATTATCAATCATTTTTTTACCTAAATTTTTAGTGTTTACTGGCTCCCTTGAGAAATTATAATTATCTATAATATCTATAAGTTCAATTTTTTTTAATAATTCTTTATACTCTATAATAGAGTCAAACTTTAGAATTATACCTTTATTCTTAACAATATCAAATCTATATAGTCTAATTGAACTTATTTTTTCATGCAAAAGTTTTTTATAAAATGATTTATCTGAATACATTTTTCTTTTAAGCATTATCTTATGATTTAAAAATGCTAATTCTCTTAAATCATTCGTATATGCAAAAACCATTGGTCTTTTTAAATTTATATATAAAAGACACATTAAGTTGAAAAATTCACACTCAAAACAAATATTACTTTCAACTTGTCCACTTCTTTTAAAGCCTGATTTTTCTGCACCTCTAAATAAAAAGTTATACTTAGAGTCCTTTCGCTCTCTTAAATCAATATCTAGTTTTGTTGTTTTATTTATATTACAAACATTACATACACTATCTTTTTCTTCATATTGTGTCAAATCAAGTTTATCTATTTCATCTATCTCTATATTTGATTTAATTACAGTATCTACTATTCTTTTTACATTTGTTTCCATATTTTCTAAACTCGTGTTTAGTCCATACTTACCACTATTTCTAACATATGGAAACCTCCTGTTTTTAAAATCTTTTTTAATATCTTCCTTTTGTTTAGCAGTTGCAGAAGATTTATCCAATTCTTCAATAAAATTTACATACGTTAAATTATCTATATTACTAAATATTTTTTCTAAGGTTTCCTTTTTCCCATTTTTAAATACCTTAAAAAGTTGATTTTCTAATATATAATCAGATATATACTTAGGGTCTATATATTCTGCAGATTCTAAAGATAAATAATTTCTATTTAGCTCACAAGTAAATTTTAGCTTATAATCATTTTTTTCTAGTTCGTTTTTTAAATCCATTAGTAATTCATAAAAGTAAACAATGCCAATATCTCTTACAATATCACCTGATCTATAAAATTTAGCTTTTATTTCTCTCACCTCGCTACTTTAATATATCAACCATTCCTGCATTTTCCGTCCTTCTATATCCAATTCCCATTTTATACAGTGCATTTAAATCTTCCATATCTCCTTTTAAAAAAAATGTTCCTGCATAAGCATTTATATAGTAAAATTCTCTCACTTTAAATCCACGAATCTTTTCTTTTAACACTCTTTTTTTGAAGTTAAGAGGTATAAATTCCAATGGCTTTCTAAGCCCACTACCTCTTACACTCTCCAGAGTTAGATTAGCTATATAGTTTGAATCTTCTACATCTAAATATTTACCTTCTTTATTCTTTACTATTATAGGAGACATAGTTTTAAATATAACACCATTTTCTTTTATCTCGTGTTCTTTATGTATTTTTATATTTTTTATTTTAAATCTATAACCTTTATATTCTAGCTCCTTTACTTTTAAAATTCCATTGTATAATTTACTGAACATAGAATAATTATAAAAACTTATATTGAATATTATATCTCCATCAACAAGTAACTCATTTTTGCTTCTTATAAGATTTGGTATGTAAATGGCTGTATTTATATCCTTTATTTGCTTATTGTT
>OCAS01001459.1_pt1 | contig 11607 bp, 10 predicted proteins | sample 1550751 | NCBI WGS metagenome assembly OCAS01 (sample SAMEA2580301, study PRJEB22360) | human gut metagenome | biome: human gut; feature: human-associated habitat; material: faeces | place: Denmark | collected 2008/2010
GTATAGTTTTCATCACTTTCATACCCAGAATCATCCACTATTTTAGGATATTTAAACTTTGTATGGAACTAAATAGATTTTAAAAATGGTATTAATGTTATAGTATCAGTGGGTTGATGTCCTGAACTTACCAAAACTATATATTCTGAATCTACACCAAATTGTATATTATATGCTGGTTTCAATTGCCCATTTTTCATATGATCTTCTTTCATTCTCATAAAAGTTGCGTCATTATCTGTTTTAGAATAACTATTTCGTTCACTCATTATATGAAGGTCTTTAGTATATTTTTTCAATCTATCAATACAATCATTTAATTGCTCTATAGATTTGTTCTTTCCCTTTCCATGAACAAATGTTATATTTGATTCTTTTGATATTTTTTAACCTTCTTTAAAAATTTCCTTAAATGATGGATTTTAATTTTATCTTTATAAATTATTTTAATACCAAAATCAATCTCACATTTTAATATGAAGTCAGATATATTATTCATCATTTTAGCCATATTTTTATTTATAGCTTTTTTCAAACAAAAGTATATCTATTAGCAGATGACTCTATTTCTCTTGAAGAATAAATACAGTTAATGTTTGTATATATTATAATTTTCAAAAGTTGTCTAGGGGTTACTCTATTTCCTCTAATTCGAGCATAAGTCTTATATAATTTTTCTAAATTCATCTACTCAATAATTTGACTTAATAACCTTACAGAATCATCTTTTGGAATCATGTAATCAATACTTAGTGGTAATTTAAATTGATAATTATCGCCATAAGTAGTATAATTAAACTATATACCATTTTGTTTTAACACACAATTATTATACAAGACTCCCAAACTCTTTTGAACTTGGGATTCTTGTATAATAAAGGGTGTAGCACTATTTTCTAGTGATACAGCCCCATTTCCCTAAATTCAAAGTAATATTTATAGAATCTCTATAGATTACAATAATTATTTGACTTCTACATCATTATATTTCTTTGAATATACTTTAGTCATATAGAAATATATAGGAACTACAATTATCATCCCACCTAATCCCCAAACTATCTTCATAGGTTCATCAATACCTGCTTTTATCAGTAATAATATACTTATAATAACTGCAAATATTGGTATAATTGCTCCTCCAGGTATTCTAAAATTTACATCTTTACCAGCATACTTCTTTCTCAATATTAGTACAGCTAGACATGTAGGAATATATTGAATAAATCTAGATACAACACTTATTTGAGATAATGTTGTGAATGAACCCGACCATGCTATTAGTAAAGTTCCTATGACAGATACTATAATTGCTATATAAGGAGCTCCATTTTTATTAGTTTTTCTTATAGACTTAGGCATTAATCCTTGTTCAACCAAAGCAGCAGCAGACCTTGGTGTAAATATGGATGATGCAATATTTATACCTCCAACAGATACTATAGTTCCTATTGTAATTATATACCCGCCTATAGGACCTAACATCTTAATGGCAGCATCTGCAACAGGAGTAGCTGACCCTGCTAAGCCATTACCCAACACCCCTATACTTATTCCCAGTATAAGCATATATATTACTGATACTACAAACATTACCATTACCAATGCTTTAGGTACATTTTTCTTAGGGTTCTCCATATCTTTTGCTGCAACAGCTAAAGATTCAAATCCTGTAAAAGCATAAAATAAAGTTATAGATACTGCTACAAAAGCTGATGACGCACTTTGACCTTTTTGTATTATTACAAATGGGGTAAAATTAGAACCCTTTATAAAGAATAATCCTACAGCTATAAATAAAACTATTGGTAATAATTTTCCTATAGTCATGATATTATTTAAGTGCTTAGATTGTTTCATTCCCATAAAATTTATAATCCCAAGCCCTACAACTAATATACCAATTATTATATTTTTAGTAAGTGGTTCTGCTGCTTGTGGCCATACAGATGATAGTGTTACAGCAAAGAAATTTGCCATAGTAGCCCAAGCAATCATACTAACTATCCACTTCATAAATCCAACTTCAAATCCAACAAAATCTCCAAATGCCTCTTTTGCATAAAGATAGGGCCCTCCATCAGTATCAAACCAACTACCTGCTTCAGCAAAACATAAAGCAATAGAAACAGCTAAAAGCATACAAAAAACTAATACTAATATACTTGCTGGACCTATATCTGTATAAGCATCACCAGGTAACCCGAATATACCTGACCCTATTATTGCATTGATTCCTAATAGTACAATACTCCAAAAACCTAACTTAATGCCTTTTTCCATTGTTATTCCCCCCAAAGCCAACTTAATATATTTATATTTTTTATTTAGATGCTTCTTTAACTATTGCCATAAATATTTTTTTCATATTATCATAATCCCTAGTCATCATTTCTGGATGCCATTGTATCCCTATTACAAACTCACTTCCTTCCTTTTCTATAGCTTCAATTAAACCGTCTTTAGATGTAGCTGAAACAATATATCCCGGTGCTACTTTGTTGACAACTAAGTGATGAAAACTATTAACTAAAACTTCTTTTTCTCCTAATATTTCATATAATTTTGTCCCCTCCTTTATCTGTACTGTATGTGTAGGTACATTAGATAGATGTTGCTGATTGTGTTTAATATAAGCACCTTCAATTAAAGATAAATCTTGATACAAACTACCTCCTTCAGTTACATTTATAATTTGTTCTCCTCTACATATACCTAAAACTGGTTTTTTCATATCTAAAGCATGTTTTAATAATTTCATATCAAAACTATCTCTCTTTGGTGATATTGCCCCCAACTTATTATGAGGTTCTTCTTTCCATATGAGTGGATTTACATCTTGTCCCCCAGATAGTATAAGCGCATCTATATTAGATACCTGTTCCTTTATAATCTCATCATCATATACAATCGGTACAATATATGGTATAGCTTTACACATAACTACTGATTGTATATAATCATTATTTACATAAGCCCTTTCATAGCCAGGAAACATTCCTCCTTCATCAATTAGTAAATTACCTGATATTCCTATTATTGGATATTTCTTTTTAGCCAATTTCTTCACCCCTTAACTTATTTGTGAACAATAAAAAATGCTACTTCTCTTAAAGAGCAAGTAGCATACCAAGATTTTATTTATTTGAACATTATAATTTATTTTAGAAATACTTTTTTTGAATACGAGTAATATAAATAACTTTATTTACTTATATTTTATTTTAATCCTGTTTAGTTTGACTTTTTTAAATTGTTTTAAGTACAACTAATAGGTAAAATAGGCATTTAGATTTTCCTTTTTATCAACCTATTAAATACTGTTTAATATATTTTTTCCCCTTCTATTTAATTCACTTCCCTTTCTACCAGATTCACATATTATCAAATCCAGCTCTTTTAACATATTAAGTATTCCCCTTACCTCACCTTCTGTTATATTGTAGCCTAATTCATTTATTGAATTAACAATACCATTTCTACCTATATTTTTATTAAGATTATTGGCATTTTTTAAACACTCCATTACTAACTTTACTTTCTCTATAGATGTTCTATCCTTTAATATACTTATTTCTTTACTAAAATCTTCAGTTATATTTAATAAGTTATGAGGTAAATCATTTATTAAAATAACATCCTCAGAACTCATAATGTTAATATACATAGCAGTATTTTTTAATTCTCTTATATTACCTGGCCATTCATATGCATTAATAATGTCTTGAACATCTTGACTAATTGCTCTCTTCCTTTTCATAAAATGCTTTAACATAGCTTCTATATCTTCTTTTCGCTCTCTTAAAGGTGGTATATTTATGGGCAATACATTTATCCTATAGTATAAATCTGCTCTAAATCTATCTCCTTTTATCATTTCTAATAAATTTTTATTTGTAGCCGCAATTACTCTAACATCTATATCTATTACATTTTCTCCTCCAACCCTCATTACTTGATTCTCTTGTAATACTCTAAGTAATTTGCTTTGTAAGTATATAGGCATGTCTCCTATTTCATCCAAAAATATAGTTCCATTGTTAGCCTGTTCAAATAATCCTTTTTTACCTCCTTTTAAAGCTCCTGTAAAAGCACCTTCTTCATATCCAAAAAGTTCACTTTCAAGTAAATTTTCTGGCATAGCTGCACAGTTTATCGCAATAAATGGCTGACTATGTCTTGGTGATGCATTATGAATAGACTGAGCCATGAGTTCTTTTCCCGTTCCACTTTCTCCCGTTATAAGAATTGTATAATCAGATTCAGCTATTTTCATACCTAATTTCTTAGTTCTTTCCATCTTCGTTGAAACTGTTTTTATATCATCAAAAGTATATCTAGCAACTTGTCCCTTTTCTCTAAGCTTCTTTGATAGGTTTTGCTCCAATTTTCTTATGTAAGTTATTTCTTGAATACAAAAATAATATCCAGTAACCCTTCCAAAACTCTCTATATTATACTTATTTACGTTTAAGTACTTATTATTAAATTTTATAACTTCATCATGTGCCTTACTCAAACTAAAAATCTTTTTAATATTCTCATTCTCTAATTCATCTATATTTTTCCCTATAATATTACTTTGAATATCTAGTATATCCCCTAAACTATTATTGCAAATAATTATGTTTCCCTTATCTGATACCATTGCCATACCTAAGTTTGATAAATTTATTATGGAATTTAGTTCATCTGCTTTTATAGTAAGTTCTTTGTATTTAGTATTTATTCCTGAATATAAACTAATTATTTCATCTGTATACTTAATTAGCCTTTCAGTAATTTCTTTATCATCCAGTTTGAGTTTTGCTATTATTTGAATAAACGTTGAACTATCAATATACCTATGGCCTAAATCAATAACTTCTTCTATATATTTTGGAACTAAACTTGCCTCTCCTGGCGTTATAGCTATCTTAATATTTCTATATTCTTCATTGGGATTGTATGGTATAAAATTCAGATGATTTATTCCTATATTGTATAAATTAGATATTGTTTCCAATACAGTATGCTTATTATCGTTTACTACTAATACATCTATTCCTTCTGGCAATGAAAATAACTTATATATATCCTTTTGCTTTATACTCCTATTTATAGTTATTATCTTTGAGACATCTTCTACATATTTTTTTATTTTTAATACTCTATCATCTATCATTACCAATATTATGTCATCTTTTATTAATTCCTTCTCTGTTATTTTATTTAAATAATAATTTTTTATCATTACTTTATCTTTAAATATCATTTCTAGATTTTTATTTAAGAAACATTCTAATTTAGACAACCCATCAGTTACTACTGCTATTGTTTTCATTTGATTACTCCTTTTAAAATATACTCTACTCTTTTATAATATACATCTGATTTTCACTTTAACAGCACAAAAAATTGTACATTTAGTATACTAACATATTCCTTTATTAGTTTTATGTCCCTAAATATCATAGTTGCAATATCTATCATATTTCCTAAACTTCTATAGAGCAAAAATTGTGCCAAATTAATAATTTTCTTAATTTTATTCTAAAGTTCCTCAATAGTATTTACAGACTTAGCACTTATAGCTTATAAGTCTTTATATTATTAATCTATTTTTATAGGTTAATTGTACAAATCATATATCACTTTTACCCATTAAATGCATTATAAAAAAGATGGAATAACGATTCGTTACTCCACCTTTTTTGTAATAAAAAATTGTATATATAAACACTATTTACTACTCTTCTAAGTACAAACAGTATCTACATACTATAACCTTTCACCATTAGATTCTATTACTTGTTTATACCAGTCAAAACTCTTTTTCTTAATCCTAGACAAGTCTCCACTTCCATCATCATACTTATCCACGTATATAAACCCATATCTCTTGGCCATCTCACCAGTAGATGCACTTACTAAATCTATACATCCCCATGGAGTATATCCAAATAAATCAACACCATCTTCTACAGCTTCCTTCATTTGCTCTATATGTGCTTTTAAATACTCTATACGATAGTCATCATTTATCACTCCATTAGATTCTTTTTTATCATAAGCTCCTAAACCATTTTCAACTACCATCATAGGTATTCTATATCTATCATAAATTTCATTTAGTGCATATCTAAGCCCTTCAGGGTCTATTTGCCATCCCCATTCACTAGACTTAAGATATGGATTTTTCACTCCACCTAATATGTTGCCACTTGTATTATCTTCTTTAGAATCACTACTTACACATGTAGACATATAATAACTAAATGTATAAAAATCTACACAACCTTCTTTTAAAATTTCTAAATCTCCTTTTTCCATTTTTATTTCAATATTATTTTCTCCAAAATATCTATTCATATAAGTTGGATATTCGCCACGCACTTGTACATCTCCACAGAAATAATTCATTACTCTACTATCTCTTTGAGTTTTAACTGCATCATCTGGATTACAAGTATAAGGATACATTGTTGCAAATATTTGCATACATCCAACTTGATAATTTGAATCTATTTCATGAGCTAACTTAACAGCCTTAGCACTTGCTACAAATTGATGATGTAACCCTTGAAAACGAAGTTGAAGTATATCTACTTGGTTTATAAAATCTGTAGTCCCTTCATTTAATATTCCTTGTGATAAGTAGCCTCCCATAGGCATTGTAGCTGAATTTATTTCATTAAATGTCAGCCAATATTTTACTTTTCCTTTATATCTTTTAAATATTGTTTCACAGTAATTCATATACAAGTCTATTACATCTCTTGAAACCCATCCATTGTATTTCTCTGTTATTGCAAATGGTATTTCATAGTGAGATATTGTTATTAATGGTTCTATATTATATTTTAAACATTCATCTATCACATTTTCATAAAATTTAAGTCCTGCTTCATTTGGTTCTTTCTCCATTCCAGTTGGAAATATTCTAGTCCATGCTATTGAAAATCTAAATACCTTAAATCCCATTTCTGCAAATAAAGCTATATCTTCTTTGTATCTGTGATAAAAATCTATTGCTTCATGACTTGGATAAAATGTTCCTTTTTCTATAACTCTCGTTATTCTTTTACTTACTTTTTGAGAACCTCCAGTACACATATCTGAACAAGAAGGACCTTTCCCATCTAAATTCCATGCTCCTTCACATTGATTTGCTGCTGTTGCTCCACCCCATAAAAAATCTTTTTTAAATGACATACCTATATCCTCCTATTATAATTCTTCACCATTTGATTCTATTACTTTTTTATACCAGGCAAAACTCTTCTTTTTACTGCGTTTTAAAGTTCCATTTCCATCATTATCTTTATCCACATATATAAATCCATAGCGCTTCTTCATTTCTCCAGTACTTGCACTTACTAAGTCAATACATCCCCATGGTGTGTACCCCCATAAATCAACACCATCTAACTCAACAGCATCTATCATGGCTTTTATATGAGCACGTAAATAATCAATTCTATAATCATCATTTATATTTCCATTTTCATCTGGATTATCTACTGCTCCTAGTCCATTTTCAACTATAAATAATGGTTTTTGATAACGGTTATATAAAGAGTTCATAGTTATTCTAAGCCCTAATGGGTCTATTTGCCATCCCCACTCACTTGCATCTAGATATGGATTTTTAAGACTTGCAAAAACATTTCCTTCTGTTAAAATATTTACTTTTGGGTCTGCACTTGTAAGTCTTGATGAGTAATATGAGAACGAAATAAAATCTACTGTGTTCTCTTTAAGTATCTTTTTATCATCTTCTTCCATCACTATATTTATTCCTTTTCTCTCCAATTCTTTTAATGCATATGTTGGATATTCTCCACGAGATTGTACATCTATAAAAAAGTAATTTTCCCTATCTTTTTCTATAGATTTCCATACATCTAGTGGGTTACAAGTATTAGGATAAGTATTTCCTGCTGCTAACATACACCCTATTTTAAATTCTTGATTTATGTTATGTGCTAGTTTAGTAACTAACGCACTCGCAACTAATTGATGATGTGCAGCTTGGTATTTTATTTGTTCTTCATTTTCTCCCTCTTCAATATAGAGACCTGCACCTATAAATGGTAAATGAAGTATCATGTTTATTTCATTAAATGTTAGCCAATACTTTACCTTACCTTTAAACCTTGTAAAAATAACTTCACAGTATTTTACATATAAGTCTACTAGCTTACGATTTCTCCATGCTCCATATTTTTTTACCAAATACATGGGAACATCAAAATGACAGATTGTTACTACTGGTTCTATTCCATACTTTAAACACTCATCAAATAAATCTTCATAGAATTTTAGTCCCTCTTCATTTGGAACATCCTCAACTCCTGTTGGAAATATCCTAGTCCATGCTATTGACATACGATAGCATTTAAATCCCATCTCAGCAAATAATTTTATATCTTCTTTATAATTGTGATACATATCTATTGCTTCATGAGCTGGGTAATAGTGTTCATCATCACATTCAAACATTTTCATTTTCCCAGCCAAAACTGGAAATCTATCTTTTCCTTGCGGTGTAACGTCAACATTAGCTAGACCTCTACCATCTTCTTTATATCCACCTTCACATTGATTTGCTGCTGTTGCTCCACCCCATAAAAAATCTTTTCTAAGTGCCATAATTCTACCTCCAATAATTTATTTATAGTAACTTTATTTTAAAATAAAAATACATATATATAATTCTTAATTAATAGAACTCTCTTTTACGCTAAAACAGTTATCAATTTCTGACTATTATTTACATGCTTTTGTGTATTTTCTACAATATCCACATAATCAGAATAATTAGTAACAACTACTGGTGTTTCTAAGCAATATCCTTCTTTTGAAATACTTTCTATGTCAAAAGTTATTAATGTCTGACCTTTTTTAATCTTATCCCCTTGATTAACAAAAGATTTGAAATATTTACCTTCCAACTGAATAGTATTTAACCCTATATGTATCAATAGTTCACAACCATTATCAGATATAATTCCTATTGCATGTTTTGTTGGAAATAAAGTCATTACAGTCCCATCAAATGGTGCCACTACTTTTCCTTCTTTAGGTGTTATTGCTACACCTTTTCCCAATATACCTGTTGAAAACGCTGCATCTTGTATCTGCTCCAAAGCCTTTACTTCACCTTTTATTGGGCTATATACTACTTCTCTTTTGTTTTTTTCTATAACGCCTTGCCCATTATCATCTTTAGAAATTTCTACTATAGCATCATCTTTCCAAAAAAATAATGTTAAAACAAATCCTACTACAATAGCTACTATTATTGCTATTATAGTTGCATAAACACCTTTCATATCTCCAGTTGTTGGATTTATATAATTAGGTATACCAAATATTCCAAGTCCACCCATTACATAACTTTTTACATTCATTATCCCCATTACAGCTCCTGCCACACCACCACCTACACAGCTATATATGAATGGTGTTTTTCTTGGTAAAGTTATTCCATATATTGCAGGCTCTGTTACACCACATATCCCTGAAATAACTGCAGGTATACACAGCTCTTTTATCTTCTTATCTTTTAATTTAAAGTACATTGCTGCTACTACTGCTGTTTGTGCAAAAGATGGTACAAATGCTCCCACTAATATTGTGTCAAACCCCATAGTCATAAGGTTTGACATAGCTATTGGTACTAATCCCCAATGTAGACCAAATATTACAAGCACTTGCCACAATAAACCAGTTAATGCACCACATAAAATTGGTGAAAAGTTAAATAAAGCTAAAAATCCATTTCCAACTATATTAGAAGCATAGGTAGCTATAGGCCCTATAACCATAAATCCCAATGGTAAAGAAACTAATAAAACTGCCATTGGTACAAAGAAATTCTTTACTACATCTGGTATTATTTTAGCAAACACTTTCTCCAACTTAGCTGCTAATAATACTATTAAAATTACTGGTACTACTGTTGAAGTGTAGTTCATTGCTATTACTGGTAATCCTAAGAAAGTTATATATACTGGTGATTCAAATATTGTTCCAGTAAATAGATTGTATAAAGGTTGACCTGTAGATGCTAGAGTATCTAATTGAATACCTGAATAGCATAAAACTGCACCTATAAGCATTCCAATAAATGGTTTTAATTTGAATTTCTTAGCAGCTGTATATCCAAGAATTATTGGCATATACTGGAACATTGCATCTCCAATTGCATTTAACATAATATATGCACCATCAGTTTCTCCATACAAACCCAATGCTGTAAATACTGCATTAAATCCTTTTATCATACCAGCAGCACACAGAACTCCTAATATTGGTTGAAAAACTCCTGATATTATGTCTATAAACTTATTAAGTAATCCTTTTGGCGCATCTGAATCTGAATTATCTATTGTATCTCCTCCTAATCCAGCCAAATCGCACACAACTTCATAAACATCTGGAACATGATTACCAATAACTACTTGGTATTGACCTGCACTTTTCATTACAGTAACTATACCATCCATTTTTTTTAGCACATCATCATTTGCTATTGACTCATCTTTTAATTTAAAACGTAGCCTCGTTATACAGTGAGATAAACTGCTAATATTATCCTTTCCTCCTACATTCGCAATGATTTCTTTTGATAGTTGTTCATACTTTCTCATTTTTTCTCCTCCATTTTCTTTTTGAAATATGAAGGTTTGGCCAACTTAATGTCACCACCCAATATATATAAACCTAATTATTAGGATTTATATCTGACTTAATACTTTTACTTACCACTCTTTCAACGTGAATAGTTAAGTATAATTTTTCCTCATCTGTTAAATCGTAGTTGTATTTTTTATGTATAAATTCATCCAACTTTTCTATGAATTTATAAGCATTTTTATATTTAACTTTTATTACATTTAATAAATCATCTTCATTATTTTCATGTAAATTATTACTAACAATTCGTTCTGCAAAATACTTTAAGTGAGTAATAAATCTATGATAATAAACTGAATCTTCATCAAATACTATTCTGTAATGGTATTTAACCATATTTGAAATTTCTTGTATTATTTGTGTAATCTCATATATAGTTTTTATACTTTGATCCATTTGTGCATTAACTATATGCAGTGCTATAAATCCAGCTTCATCTTCTGATAGTCTAATTTCAAATTTTTTTTCTATATAATCCAATGCCTCTAACCCTATTTTAAATTCACTCTTATAAAATCTTTTTATATCCCAAAGTAATACATTTTTTACACTTACTCCTTCACGAGCTCTTTCTATTGCAGTATACATATGGTCTGTTAAAGAAATATAAATACTATCATTTAATCTTTTCCCTAGTTTTTCTTTAGCATATAAAATTATTTCATCTGATAATTCCATATATCTTATAGGAATATCTGCTATTAGTTCTTTAAATTTATCAGATATATTTGGGTCTGAAAGTTTGAATATCTTATCAATTTTATCCTTTGATATATGCTCTCCTGTACGTTTTTTATAAGCTAAACCTCTCCCCATAACTACTATTTCCTTATGATTTTCATCAGTTGTAATAATTACATTATTATTGAGTATTTTTTCAATAATCATTGTGATGCCCCCTTTATTAGCATTAAGTTAAAATAA